>Ga0189278_10035_pt1 | contig 256001 bp, 215 predicted proteins | sample N26A9minimetaG_FD_130326 | JGI IMG/M metagenome (GOLD analysis project Ga0189278, IMG submission 130326) | Marine microbial communities from the Costa Rica Dome - N26 A9 mini metaG | ecosystem: Environmental > Aquatic > Marine > Oceanic > Photic zone | place: Costa Rica: the Eastern Pacific... | reverse complement strand
ACAGATAGATCTAATCTAAAGGTGGGTCACTTTGGCCCGGCGGGGGTGGGTCACTTTCGTCCGGCCAGCTATGGTCACTTTAACCCGGCGAGGGTGGTATACTATGTCCGGCGTTTCCACCTTGATTCACCAACTGGCAATATTGAATTGAAGGAGGCGGTGCTAGCTTACCTTCGATAAGGTAACAATTATGGTTGTTCGGGCATACAGAACAACCATAATTTCCACCTATTCACTCTTAATTCTTATCCTTTTAAAACCGTGAATTATGCAACAGATATAGGGTTTTTGGATTCATCAATAGGTTCACAGCCATACGGCAAGAACAACTTGTGGTTTTTGTAAACACAATCTTTTCTATTAGCTATTTCTCTTTGAACTAAAGTTTACAATAAAAAAAAGCATTAAGGCAAAAACACCTGCTACCATAAAATTCCTATCATTATAGAACCTAACAATCAGTCCGGATAACGGATAAGCAAAAGCCCACCACAAATGTGACCATGCGAAATGTGCTCCATACACCCTCCCTTGCTCGCCTTTCGGTACGTTTAAAGCTATTAGCGTCTGCATACTCACATTTACCAAGCTTTGTGAAGCTCCTGCAATAAACCAAGCAATCATCAGAAATGGCAAGGGCAAAAAATTACCAGGAATAATAATTAACGAAACAACCACAGCTCCGATTATAGTTAATCTCACTCTGCTAATAGATTCATTTATATTACCTAGTACAAATGCGGCCAAACTGGCTCCAACACCAAGTGACGCCATTACCCAGCCATATTCTACTTCACTTTGATTTAGATTTCCTTTCACATAACCCACTGTTCCGACCAAAATCATAGCTCCAGCAATAGAAGTTACCAATTGCATAAACAAAGGAAATCGCAAATTCATATTCTTAAATAAATGAGTTATTCCTATTTGCAGGTCTTTCCAACTGATTTTATTAACCCTGCCCTGCAAGTGACTACTTGAAACCTGAAGCTTTCCCGGCAAAGTGAATATTATGATGGCCGCCACAAAAAAAGTTATAGAGTCTAGATAGAATAACTGCTCCAACCCGATAAATGCTGCCATTGCCCCCGCAATGCCCGGTCCCAGTACACCTAATAATTGATATGTTGAAGCCGAAAGAGAAATAGCTTTGCCATACATTTTTTCATCATCAAATACTAAAGGTATAGTAGCGTTATAGGTTGGTGTAAAAAATGCATTGAAGCAGTTCAACAATCCAATTAAAATATAAAGTTGCCAAGTGGTTTCAACGAAAGGAAGTAATCCAACGATTGCTAATCGAAATAAATGAGTAATCACTAGCACATTCTTTCTGTTGACTCTATCTGCAATTACCCCCGCAATTGGTGAGAGAATGACAAACACCGATACTCGTATCGTAAGTGCTATCGATAATATGGTTGCTGAGTTGTCTGGGGAAAGTTCAAATGCCAAAAGCGCTAAACCTAACCAAGTTAATGCATCACCAAAAAGACTTATTGTTTGTGATATATAGAGCCTCAGGAAAAGACTGTTTTTAAAAGTCTGAAAAGGTAGTTTTTTGATTAATAGATTCATGATGATAATAATTGTGCCTGTGGGGTGAACCTTCAGAAGATTTCATTCCAATTCACCCCCAGGGCTTTAAATCAAGAACTTATCCTCTTAAAGCATATTCACCTTTTAATCGAAGTTTAACCGTAATATCCTCATCACTGTTATTCCTGAAATACCAACCGTGTTTCCCCTTAAAAGGAGCTAGAAATGTTCCAACCATATTATTCGAATATGCAATGGTGTAACTCTCAAAATACGTTTGATTACTTGGCGTTTCTTCATCCACTTCACCATGAAAATCAAAATAGAGTACTCCATTGTCAGTCAACCATTCATATTTGAGCTTACCATACTTTAGCACATCTATTTTGTATTCAATGCCTTTCCCTGCTGGCACAGTAATGGAAATTTCATCTGTCCTTTCTGAATACTGCTTATCAGGAGCAGGGTCAAATGCTTCTTTTGGGATAGCAACACCTGGACCAGAACCTGCCTTCTCCAGACGAATAACAGGCCTGTTTTCTTTTACTATAGCCATATTCTCGGTAGTTCCAGGATCATCCTCAATATAAAGTTTACTAAAGCCCAGAGCCTTCCCGACTCCTGTTGGATCCATGCCATACTCAGCAGGTAAAACTGCCATCACTAATACTAACCCACCTAAAATGACTGCTATGAGTGTTGCTTTTATAAGCTGCTTTTTATCTAAAATTTGTTGTTCCATGTTTAAATATTTATGAAGTGAAGTAACCAGTTAATTGAAAGCCCAGGAGCAAAAATCCTGCGGCCATAAGAAGGGTATTTGTGAGTGTTGCAAATCGTCTGAAACTTGGCTGTCTTCGCCAAGTAATAATCAATAGTAGCACTAGTGCCAAAGCCATAAATTGGCCTATTTCAACACCTACGTTAAATCCTATCAGATTGGTAAACAGCCCCTCCCTATCAAATTTAAATTCTTGCAATTTGCTTGCTAAACCAAAACCATGAAACAACCCAAATATGAGCACCGCTGCTTTGGTATTCGGTTGTTTTCCGAAAAATCGTTTGAAGCCACCTAAATTATCAAAGCCTTTATATACTATAGAAAGGGCAATAATGGCATCAATCAAGTATGCATTAATTGCAATATCTGCCATGACACCCAATAATAGCGTTATGCTATGCCCAATTGTAAACATGCTAACATAGAGCAGAATCTCTTTAGTACGGTATAAGAAGAAAATAACACCAACCAAAAAGAGTAAGTGATCATACCCGGTTATCATATGCTTCGCTCCAATATAGAGGAAGGGTATAAATGCAACGCCACTGTTTCCAGACAAAAACGTTTGAGTATTTTCATCCACTCCGTGTGCATAAACCTGTGTCCCTAAAAAGCTGAATAGAGCCAACATTGCTAGAGTCACTGTCTTTCTATTCTGAAAGACAGTGAACATTTGTGTAAATAACTTATCTAGCTTAATGTGCATGACCATGTTCTTTTACTTGTCTCAAACTATCCAGTCTTCTGGCTTCTTTTTCTTCCTGATCCTTCATTGAGTTCTCCACAGGAGTTTCCTTTTCAATAGGCTGTACAACTTGCTTTTCCTCTTGCTTGCTTTCGTTTGATTTATTTCCATTACAAGCACTTAGCATAAGAAGGGCAACGACAGGTATTAACATTAACTTTTTCATAATTTTATTCTATTTGATTTTATTGATTATTCTTCTTCTGAATTGATTTTAGCTGAGATTATGGCATAGGCATTTCCAACGACCCAATCTTGTTCTTCAATTGAGTCCATCCCTGGAATTTCTATTGCCGTATAGCCATCCGCAATTGTTCCGGTTCTTATTGGAACCAGTTCGAACACATAGTTGTCATTTGTTTTTGAAACTAGCCTTATCAGAAAGTCATTTCCACTATACTTAACTATGGCATCAGATGGAACTGTTACTTGTTGTGCTGCACTGGTTTCAACCAATGCCTTAACATACATACCTGCTAAGATTCCCTTTTCATCACCGTCTGATATATGGCAATGAACAGGTACAATTCTATCTTCTGAACTGGCTTTCCCTACAAGAAATACAGTAGCCTTACGCTTATATCCACTCTCATTTCCCTGTGAGAAACGTAATTCTTGCCCTTCTTGTATTTTAGAAATATCCTTTTCATAGGCATTTAATACGATGTGAAGCTCACTAGTATTCACTATTTCAAAGAGTACATCTTTAGGGTTGATGTAATTACCCAAATTGAAATTACTTGACTTTATAAAACCATTAATTGGCGAATACACACTAGCCTTTCGACTTAGGTTACCACCTTTCAGCAGGTTGATATTAATCCCAATAAGATTTAATGTCTCTTCAAGTCCTTTAATTTTAGCCTGAAGTATTTTGTAATCAGAAGATACTTTTTGAAAGGTCTTAGCAGAGTTAACATCTTGATCTCTCAATTTTTGTTGCCTTTTGTACTCTTCTTCCAAATATTCCAATTGCCCCAAACTCTCCAGATACTGTTGTTGGACTTCAATGAATTTTGGGTCTTCGAGCATGGCTAACGTCTGGCCCTTCTTTACCCTTTCACCTGGTAACAATGCTGGAGTTGTTAGGTATCCACCTAATGGTGCAGAAAGAGTTGCGATACCGCTCGGTTCAATATCCACTTCACCATTCAACTTGAGCAAATTACTCAGGCTTCTCATTTCTGTTTTCCCAATTTTAATATCTGCTAACTCAAATTGAGCCTTTGTAAAAAACACCTGGTTATTACCAGTTTCATTGCTTGTTGATTCACTCGGTAATGTCTCCCGATTTTCTTCCTTTGAACTTTCACATGCCATGAAAACATTCATGGCTATGGCCATTAAAATGGCATATTTTATATTGAATTTCATTTTTTCTATTTTTAATGTTTAGTAACTGATTATCTAATTCCCAAGAGTTGTTCTATCTCGATAACGACCTGATTATTCTGCCAGACAGTATTTAGATACTCCTGCTGTATATCAATAGCCAAGGTGAGGTTAACAAGTTGCTCACTATATGAAATCTCTCCATTTTTGAAGCTTATCTCGGAATTGGAAATAATCAAATCAGCTTGAGTTAATGCCTCTTCTTCAAGATACCTCAGAGAGCTTTGCAACTTATTGTATTCCTGAACCAGCGAGTTTATTTGACCTTTTAATTGCGTCTCAGCAAGGTCGACCTGTGAACTCGCTATCTCCGAATTTATTTTCGCTGAGTTTATCTTTGACCGATACCCGCCAGGAAATATTGGTATTGAAACTCCAAGAGTAAAATATCCAAATCGGTCTGAGCTATTAAAATCATAATCAACCCCATTATAATTGGCTGCACCATTATAGGTTTGACTGGCATAACCGATCATGAGATCCGGTAGTATTTTATTTCGCTCAACCTTTACCTGCTGGGTGTTAATAACTACGTTCTGTTTTAGATAATTGAGAATCGGGTTATCACTGATAGCAGTCGTATCTGATAATAGTTCTGTCATGCTCTCTTTTTGGAGATCATCACTTTTGATTTCAAACTGTTCACTGGTATTAAGTAAAACCGCCAAGGCAGTTTTGGAAATTTCCAGTTCTGCATTGAGCTGTTTCAGCCTGTTTTTTATTCGCATTGATTGAGTACTGGCAGTTACTTTCTCAAGGTTTGTTGATTCCCCTGATTCATACCTAGCCTTGCTAAATCTGCTCAGATTGGCGTATATACTATCTTGCTTCTCTAATAGATTGATTTGTTCCTTCAGATAAACAAAATGCATATAGGCATACTTTACTTTTGTTACCAATTCATTTATATCAATAGCCTTTTCCAACTCACTTGCCAGAACTTTTTCCTTGCCCAAATTGGCTTGAGCACTATAAAGTGTCGGAAAATTGATACGCTGGGTTATATTAAAAAGATTATCCTGAATAGTAGGATTACTTACCACACCCTGAGAATAGGAAACATCGGTTTTCGGAATTGTAACAGACCCTTTTTTAAGAGTAGCTGCTTCTTCAATTCTGTAATTGGCAATTTTTATTGCTTGGTTATTTTGAATAGCCATTTCAATTGCCTGATCCATAGTTAAACCTGATTCACTTGCCTTTAATGAATCTTGTCCACTTACGTTCTGTGTAAATAATAAGCCTCCAAAAACGAGAAACACACTTAGTGTTTTTGAGCCTTTAAGCTTAATCTTAGTATTGCTGAAATAGATATAAAGAACAGGAAGTACAATCAGTGTCAATAATGTAGCAGTGAACAAACCACCAATAACCACTGTGGCTAAAGGTCTTTGAACCTCAGCTCCAGCCGTTGTTGATAGCGCCATAGGCAAGAAACCTAGTGATGCCACAGCAGCCGTCATAAGTACGGGTCTTAATCGTACTCGAGTGCCTTTCAATACTCTTTCATAGATGTCAGACACACCTGACTTTTCAAGCCGATTAAACTCCGCAACTAGCACTATACCATTAAGCACAGCTACACCAAACAGGGCAATAAAGCCAACACCTGCTGAGATACTGAATGGCATATCCCTAATCAAAAGAGCGAAAACTCCACCGATAGCCGATAATGGAATGGCGGTAAAGATTAGTAAGCTTTGCTTGACTGATCCAAAAGTGAAATACAATAGGACCAGAATTAAAAGCAATGCCATCGGTACAACAATAGCCAGTCTTTTGCTTGCTCGCTGTAGGTTTTCAAACTGACCTCCATAAGTCACATAATATCCTGCAGGCATGTTTACCTTTTGAGAAATCACATTTTGTATATCTGAGACAATACTTTGCACATCTCTGGTTCTTACATTAAAGCCTATTGTAATTCTTCGTTTAGCATTATCTCTTTGAATTTGAACAGGCCCTGGTTCAAAGGCTATATTTGCCACCTCTCTAAGTGGAACAGCCACTCCGTTGGCATTTTCCACATATAGGTCTTGTACATCGGCAATGTCTGTTCTATGTCCTTTATCTAATCTAACCACCATATCAAATCGTCTTTCCCCTTCATAGACAAGACCGGCAGATTTACCCGCAAAAGCAGTAGCAATTGCCTGGTTAATGTTTTCTACATTCATTCCATATTCGGCTATCTTATCTCTATCCAGCTCTATTTTAATTTGAGGTAGTCCGGTGATTTCTTCTACATACAAATCTTCAACCCCTTCAATTGATTTGATATTTCTACCAACTCTATTGGCTAGATCCGAGAGCGTATTAAGATCTTCTCCATAAATTTTAATGACTACATCCTGCTTTGCACCAGTAAGAAGTTCGTTGAACCGCATTTGTATTGGCTGTTGAAAACCGAATGTTGCATTTGGAATCACAGATAATGACTGTTGCATTTTCTCTGCCAGCTCTTCTCTGGTTTCCGCACTTACCCATTCATCTCTTGGTTTAAGAATAACCATCATATCACCGGCCTCTATAGGCATGGGATCAGTAGGTATTTCGCCAGACCCAATCTTATTTACCACCTGTTTCACTTCAGGATATTCCCTTAAAATGATTTCTTGTGCCTTTTTGGAAACTTCAATGGACTGTTGCAGTGAACTACCAACAGGCACTCTGGTTTCTACTGCAAAATCACCCTCATCTAACTGAGGTATAAACTCACCACCCATTCGGCTAAATGTGAAAAGGCTTATTATGAACAGTACTATTGCCACTCCTAAGACAATCCCCTTTTTATGTATCGCTCTTTCAATAACAGGTTGATAGATTCGCTGGAAGAAATCCATCATTTTATCTGAAAAATTTCGTTTGTGCACTGTCTTTTTACTTAATACTAAAGCAGACATCATCGGAACGTATGTGAGGGAGAGTATAAAAGCTCCAAGTATGGCAAATGACACAGTCTGAGCCATAGGGGTAAACATTTTCCCTTCTACTCCTACAAGTGCCCAAAGAGGGAGGTACACAATCAAAATGATAATTTCCCCAAAAGCGGCTGATGTCCTAATCTTACTTGATGATTCAAATACCTCGTGATCCATTTGATCTCGTGTGAGCATGGCGCTTCCTGCATACTTTTTCTTACTATTGTTAACCCCATGAAGTACAGCTTCTACTATAATTACAGCTCCATCCACAATAAGACCAAAGTCAATAGCACCCAAACTCATAAGGTTTCCTGATACTCCGAATAGTCGCATCATACCTAATGCAAACAACATGGCTAGCGGAATAACAGATGCTACTACAAACCCACCTCTCAAATTTCCCAGAAAAAGAATTAGAATAAATATGACGATTAAAGCACCTTCTGCCAGGTTCTTAGTTACCGTGTTGATTGCATTATCAACCAATTTTTTTCTATCCAGAAATGGCTCAATTGTGACACCTTCCGGCAAAGTAGTTTTGATTTGTTCTATCTTATCCTTCACGTTGCTGATGACCTCAGAAGAGTTGGCACCTTTCAGCATCATAACAATACCTGTTACGATTTCTCCTTTGGCATTTTGTGTAGCAGCTCCATATCTTACGCTATGGCCAAATCGCACTAAGGCAATGTCTCGAATTAAAACCGGGGTTCCTTTTACATTAGACTTGACGACAATTTTTTCAATCTCACCTATATTTTTAACCAATCCTTCACTTCTTATGAAATAGGCATTAGGATTTTTATCTATATAAGCCCCGCCTGTGTTTTGATTATTGGTATTAAGGGCTTCGAAAACCTCATTAATACTTATATCAAAGCTTCTTAATTTATCAGGATCGATAGCAATCTCATATTGCTTTATATACCCACCAAATCCGCTAACTTCTGCTACTCCGGGTGTTCCTAATAGTTGTCGTTTTATTATCCAATCCTGGATTGTTCTTAATTCGGTAGCATCATACTGATTTTCAAACCCTGGTTCTGGCCTTACGACATATTGGTAAATTTCACCTAGCCCTGTAGTAACAGGGGCCATTTCCGGTTGCCCAACGCCTTCGGGGATTTCTTTACCCGCAATTGTCAAGCGTTCCTGTACTTGTTGCCGAGCCCAATATAAATCTGTACTTTCCTCAAATACAATGGTCACAATGGATAGCCCAAACCTGGAAAAGGATCTCATTTCCTTAATTTCCGGTATTGTTACCATTGTTTGTTCTACAGGAAAGGTTACTAACTGTTCCACCTCTTGTGCTGCCAGGGTGGGTGACACTGTGATTACCATCACCTGATTGTCGGTAATATCGGGAACTGCATCTATTGGCAACTTTGTCAATGAATAGCTTCCCCAACCGATCAATGCTAGTGTGAATAATCCGATAATGAGTTTATTCTTTATCGAAAATTTTATAATGTTATCTAACATGATACTTTATTTCATGAATACTTAATTGAATATTTTTTTCCCCAGAAATGAGAAAGTGAAGAGGTTAAAGACACAAGAAAAGCCTCATCAGAGTGGATTTTTGCCCTTATACCATTAAGGTTGGAATGCAATGATTCAAGTCAATTGCAGAAAAAGTTTAGACTCCAATAATTAGCCTGCTAATATGCATATCAGCAGACTTACTGTGTCTGACTTTCATTCACCAAATACGATACGAATAACCTCTTACGAAAGAGACGAGAAAGGTGGCCCTCTAAGAGTCAGGCCGGAAGAATGTGGAGAAAGTGGCTCTCCGTAAATGTATGTTGACCAAACTTTAGTACTTAACTTGTCAGGCCAAAAAGCAATTGTAGTATTGATAGCTACATCAAATACTGAAATATTTATTATTCTGCTATCAGTTGTATTTAATTGAGTGATCTCATGCGAATGAGAATTGTGGGCATGCCCCTCAACTAACTGATGGAGAAAGGTAAAACTGTCGATTGAAAAACAATTCTCTTCAACATGATCATGATGGTCATGACCGTGTAGCTCAGAATGGTTTAAATCTAAAACATCAAAGTCTTGATGTGAATGATGAATGTGGGGTATAGCATTTTGAAGTGTAATCAAACTGAAAACACTCAGTAAAAATATTGCTTTTATTTTTTTATACTTACCCATCCAATTTGCAAATGTAATAAATCTAATTGTAACACCAAAAATAGGACTGTTAAACTTGATCTCTTGATTTAATATGACTTGCATAACACCATTGTAGAACACTTGATTGTCCCTATTAGAGACAAGTAAAATTCAAGTAATAGATTTAGTGTTTCGTTGGTCATACCTAACAACAATTTTCCTTTTTTAGATGGGCGGACAAGCAGCTGTTCCATAAGTGCAATACAATTTTTACACTCATAAAAGTATTTACAGGCATAGGTCTAACTAGATTGCAACTCCAACAAGCTTTGCATGATGGAGAATTATGTCCACATCCTGCATAATAAAGTTCGATATTTGTCGGTTTCCTTGTACGTTTAAATCCTGTTAATCATTTGATTTTCAGGGTTTTTTGTTTTACATTTTCTGCTTACTAATACTCCAACCCATAATAATCGGCAACTTCATAAAAATCCGAAATATCCACCCCGGCCTTTTTTAGTTCCTCTTTTACAGTCATACCTTTTGAAGATACCCCTTCTTCGCCCTCGACCACCACAAACCTGAGGTTCACTGTGGTATCAAAAGTGGAGAACAAAACCGCTTCACCCAAGGCAATCCTCGAAATATTCAAGATATTAGTAGAGTTGTTATATGGCATGGTCAACCAAGTGTCCACAGGCACCGTTACATTTTTAAAATAGCCGAAAACCACCCCATGATCCAAAATATCCTGAGTAATCCCTGGAACCGAAAAACTTTGGTACCCTTGTATGATCTCTTGATCTTCAAATAGATAACTTCTCACATTCGCATTCCCATCTTCACCGGGTTCGCCCTGTATTCCTTGCTCTCCCTGTGGCCCCATGGCCCCATCTTCCCCGTCGCTACAGGCATAAATGGCAAATGCGGCAATACACACATATACTAATCTTGAAATTTTCATATCGTTGAGGTTTATGGTTTACTTCTTAGGTTGCGGTTGTACCTACCGCTACCTGTCTGAATTACAACGGTTTCAAGGACGATTTATTACCTTATTGTAAATCGAATGGTTACAATAACAACAATCCAAACCATTCCGTTTCAAAAACCGAATCGTACCTTTAAGTACAAACAGTTTCCTTTTGTCCAAAACACACACATACGCCAACCGATTTCGACTCAAAGATTTCCCTTATCTTATTTGGGACACCTATACCGCGTGGAGCAAAGCCCGCCCCTGGCGTTTGAGCGCAGTGGTGGCCTATTATGCGGTGCTTTCGTTGCCCGCGCTGTTGGTCATCATCATCAACATTGTGGGTGCCATTTGGGGCGTGGACATCGTAAAGGGCCGATTGACGGATGAATTTTCCGTTGCGCTCGGGCCCAACGCCGCCCAAACCATTGAAGAAATTGTACAGGACACCCAAAACAAGGACAAGAATCTAATTTCTACCCTTATCGGTATCGCCACCCTCCTTTTTGGTGCCACCGGGGTCTTTTATCAATTGAAAATTTCGCTGAACGAAATATGGCGCATCAAGACATCCAAAGGATTCGACTTTTGGAAATTGGTCACCGAACGGGCCAAAAGCTTTGCCTTTATCCTCGTCATCGGTTTTTTATTGTTGATCAGTTTTATCGTCACCGCTGCCATTGCCGCCCTCAACGATTATCTAAAAAGTTTGATTAGCGAAGCGGCCATTTATTTGGCATACACTATCGATATTTTTTCGTCCATTGCCATTATTACGGTCATGTTTGCCTTGATGTTCAAATTCCTGCCCGATGCCAAGATCAAATGGCGGGCCGTTTGGTTCGGCGCCTTTATCACCGCCGTATTGTTCGTGATCGGGAAGTTCTTACTGGGACTCTACTTCGGCGAAGCGAAACCCGGCTCTACCTATGGTGCGGCCGGCACCATAGTTTTGGTGTTGTTGTGGGTTTCCTATTCCTGCCTTATTCTCTTTTTTGGGGCACAGTTTACCTATACCTACGCCAAAAAGTACCATATCTATTTTGAGCCCTACAACGAGTTGGACCATTGAACCAACGCTATGGGTTCCGTTTTCCCTCCACCACGATTCCTTTCCAACCCATCAGGGCGTCATAGCTGCCCGAATCATTGGGGACAAACTCAAAAGATTCGGCTGCCTTTGGGTCCTCAAAAAAAACGGTCGGGCTTTCCGCCTGTAATTCCCCAACTTGTTCCCCCTCTTGAAATAATACCAGCTTTCCATTAGCGACCCTCACCTCCAATACCAACCCATCAAAATCGGCAAAGGTGTAGAAACCCGCATAAGGTTCCAGTACTTCTGGTTCCACTGCTATGGCTTTTCGGTTGATTTCCTGTGGAAAGGCAACAGGCTGCGATTTGAGCATCTTAGCCATGTCGTCGATAGCATCAAAAAAAGGCATTTCGTCATAATTGGCCAGCAAAACAAAATCAAAATGGTTCTTCAGATCGGTGCATACCTGTGCCCGAATGCCCTTGGAACCGCCATCTTTGGCAATAACACCTTCTTCATTGGTTAAGAAAGAAGCTATAGGCTCCTGTTTGATATGATCCAGAAAGATTTTTAAATCTTCGGCCGTCGAAAAGATGCGTGCCGTCCTAAATTCATCCTTTTGGATATTGTCCACAGTAACCAATTCCCCGTCCTTGAGCATGTGGTTCTGTGCCATTTGATGGATGTTATGCTCCTCAACAAAAAAGTGTGCTCCACTGGAATCCATCCCTAACGGCTTGAAGATTTCGTCCACCAAACATTGCGCAAAGGGCTTGCCATACGTTTGGGAAATGATATGGCATACCAATTCGTACCCCACATTGGAATACTGCGCATCGGTACCCGGCTCAAACAATAAGGTTTGCTGTTTTGCCAGTTCAACAATATCCTCGGGCTCCAACTGGTATTCTTGCCCCTCGAATCCTACCAGTTCCCTGGGAAGACCAGAGGTATGCTCCAACAACATGTTCAAGGTAATCACATCCCCTTGCGGAAACCCCTCCACAAATGCATCCAAGGTCTGATTTTTGGAAAGTTTGCCTTCCAACTCCAATCGGGCCAGCAGGTAATGGGCCATGAGTTTGGAAACGGAATGGATATCAAACTGGAAGTCCGGGGTGACATAGGACGAGCTTTCCTGAGATTCATTCAAATTGTAGGCTTTTTTCAACAAAAGCGTATCGTTTTTATACACCAACAGCACACCGTTGAATTTTTGCAACTCCGTCAACTTTGTAAAATAGGTATCCACCGAATCACGGACTCGCTCCATTTGGGGAGAAATCACAACTGCTTCTTTCTCGACTTGCTCGCCACAGGCAACCATCACCATCATCCCAAAAAGCATCAAAATGTATCTCATCACTATTTTTATTTTTGGGCAAAGAACCAAAAAACCATTTTCCAAAAATTGTAAAAATGGAAACCCTTATTGATGGCGTAGCAAAAACTCGGGAAGATTATTGAAAAACTCCAAGGGAGCCACGCCGCATACTTTTTTAAAGTCGTTGATAAAATGGGACTGATCAAAATATCCATAATCATAACTGAGTTCGGTCAATGAAACCTCAGCGTGCTTGGCCTTGTACTTTACCAAATCCAAGATTCGAACTGTAATAATGAACTTTTTGAGGCTATAAAGCACTTCCTTTTTAAAGACTTTGCCCAAATATTGCCGGGAACGCTGAAACTGCTCGCTCAGTTCGTTCACCGTGACCATTCCCCGTTTTTCATAAATGGTTTCACAAATGGCACGGACCAGTTCCATGGAAGGGGAAAGCGTTGTCAGCACATGCTGCATCCAAGCTTCGGCCATGGCAAAACGTTCTTCTTCCCTAGCCTTAAGTATATCCTGACAGAAGGGCATCAGTCCAGGATGTAGCCGAGAAACATCGACTATCCCACTAGCTTTCACTTCGGAAAAGAAATGGGCGTTGGCCCAAGGTTGCACTTTAATGGTAAAAAAAGTTAGCGAGTTGGCTGCTTCAATACGATAAGGCGGTTGGAGCTGATGGATGGTAAAAATGTTACTTCCAATCGGTTGGGCCTGTTGGTCCGGACCGTAATAAAAATAACCGTCGGCTTCCTTGAAGAACACAAAATCATAACAGCAATCATCGATAATAGGAATCCGGCCCGACCTTTCACCTATATGGATGTAGTAGCACTCCCTAAAAAGGGCATCCAAAGGCGGTTGGGGATAATGATTGGCAAGAATCACAGGTTAGTTTTTCAAAATGTAAGATACGGACTATTTGATACGATTTCCAATACCCAAAAAATGCATCCGTCAGATCAGAAGGGGCATTCATCAGATCGGAAGGGGCATCCGTCAATTGGCGTACTAAAAAAATACTGTATTTAACTTTCTTTACCCCTTTAATCTTTAAAAATAATTTTATGAAAACAATGAGATTACTTAGCATGGGCCTATTGGCCGTATGCCTTTCAGTGACCTCCTGCTCCCCAGAAGATGGCAAGGACGGTCTTCCTGGAGCCCAAGGGCCACAAGGCGAACAAGGAATCCAAGGTCCTCAGGGAGAACAGGGACCACAAGGAGAAGTTGGCGCCAATGGTGTAGGCTTTGACGAACTGACTCAATATGGACATATTAACGTAACCCTTCAGGGAACACGTCCAGATGGGGAAGCTTTTGAAGACTCCAATACATTCAGATTTATTGGCATTGAGGATCTTGCGGGACACAATAGTATCACTTTTAGTGAAGAAGGTGATAATACCTATCACGAATTTAGGATGAGAAGGTTTTTAAGCACTCCTGACCTAAACTATAATGAAACATGGTTTAGAATTTTTCTAAATATAGAAAACTTAGGAACGGATAATGAAATCTATCTACCAAATACAAGGGCTCAATTATATTATTCCGTAATTGGGGAGGATAATAAGTTCTTCCGTATTGATGATTTATGGATATTTGGCGAACCCGGACTTTCAGATTTTGAATATACTGACCTTGTCTGGGATGATACAACGAACCACCTGACTTTTTCCTTCACATTTACCGTGGATGCTGAATTTAACGATTCAGGTCACGAGCTTACTGTATCTGGAGATGTGGATGTGTTCCTATTGGAGCAAATCCAGCCCTAATTGCATTTTGACCTAAACACCTAGTTAAGTTAACCAATCTATAAAAGAGGCTGTCTAAAAAACATTTACATGTCAGTTCGAGCGTAGTCGAGAACTTAAGACACATTGATAACCAATGGGTTTCGACTGCGCTCAACCTGACAGAGTTCAAATATTATAGCTTTTTAGGCAGCCTCTTTGCTTTTATCCTAAAAACCTAGGTCAACAAGTTGCCATCCTCGTCCCATTCGGCGATGATGCCTCGTTTGCTCTGGTCCACACACTTGGCCAACCATTCCTCATCGTAGGATACGCCATGCTGGTCCAATACATCTTGCGGTACGCCGTCCCACACATTGGGTTGGTTGCCTTTGTACCCAATTTCCTCTATCCCTATTTTGCTTGTGTAAAAACCGGTCATGGTCAAGTTGCGCACCAGAGAGAAGAAATTCACCTCGAAAGGCCGCTCATTACTTGGGATTTCAGGGTTGTAGTAAGCAATTTCGTCTAAAATTTCCTTTTGCTGTGCTTCAGAAGCACTTTTGAACTCCGTTCCATATTCGGTGTTGCTCTTGTGGTCCAGCCACATGATTCCGCCCCTCAAGTCGGGTTGCAGGGTCTCCTCGTCCTTGCTCATAAACTCGATAAAGCTCACCACATCCGCATCCGATGCTCCTTTGAACTCATCCGAGGGTGGCAGTATCAAATCACAAAGTATCGTGAGCGTTTCCATCTCGTGTGGGTTCAAAAATTGTTCGTCCTGCAGTTCATTAATCAATTCGGTCTCCAACGGCACCCTTCCCGGGTAGGTAATCTTAGGTGCCTCTACCAATTCTGTTCCTTCCGTGGAAGGTTTGCATCCGTGAAGTGCCAATCCTCCGGCAACAGAACCCAATACAATCGATTTTAAACTCTTTCTTCTGTCCATTCCGTTAGATATTTTGTTGTTTGAGTTGTTCCACAATGTACTCCGAAGCGCGCATCGAGAGTGCCAGTATCGTCCAGGTACAGTTCTTGTCTGCCTGCGACACAAAGGGCCCAGCATCTACGATAAAGACGTTGTCCACATCGTGCAGCTGTTGGTATTTGTTCGTCACCGAAGTTTTGGGATCGTCCCCCATCCGAGTCGTTCCCACCTCGTGGATGATGTTCCCCGGGTTGTGCAGTCCATAGTTGGTATCCTTTCCGGGCTTCTTGCCCAGAGGTTCCCCGCCCATATTGATCAAGATTTCCTCAAAGGTGTCCTGCATATGTTTGGCTTGGTTGATCTCGTACTGACTCCATTTATAATGAAAGCGAAGCACCGGGATACCAAACTCGTCCACTGTGGTAGGGTCGATTTCGCAGTAATTCTCTTTTCTGGCAATGGATTCGCCACGACCTGCCATGCCCACAACGGCTCCATAGTATTTTTTGGCATCACTTCGCAGCACATCGCCATAGCCGCCTACTTTGGTCCCGAAGAACTTATTAAACTCGTTCACATTAAAGCCAAAGCCATAACTGGGCATGCCCATACCGCCCCATACCTCGATATGGTAGCCTCTTGGGAAGTCCAACTTGGAATTATCGCCCCACCACGGAGAGTATACGTGCATACCGCCCACTCCATCCTCGTTGTAGGACACTTTGCGGTTCATTAAATCGGGAATAAACGCAGCCCTGTCCGCACCGGTAGAGTCGTGCAGGTACTTACCTACGATATCGCTACTGTTCCCCAACCCATTGGGGTGCTGCTTGCTCTTGGAGTTCAAAAGGATACGGGCCGAACTACAGGCCGAGGCCCCTAGCACAACCACCTTTCCCTTGAGCTTATATTCTTTTCTATCTTCTTTGTTGATGTAGGACACACCGGTAGCCCTACCCTCTTCATTCGTGGTCACTTCCCTAACCATGCAGTTCACGAACAGGTCAATCTGCCCTCCATTTTTCTGGGCGGGGAAGATCAAACAGGTACCAGCTGAGAAATCGGCATATACTTGGCAAGCACGGTTACACTGTCCGCAGTAGAAACATACCCCGCGTTCGTTATTGATTTTCTTGGTGAGCATGGACATTCTTGAAGGGTAGACAGGAATATTACTTTTTCTAGCTCCCTTAATATAGAACAGCTCATGCAATCTTGGTTTTGGGGGTGGCAAAAAGAAGCCATCCGGGTCGTTGGGAAGCCCTTCGTTGGTACCGAAGACCCCAATCAGTTTGTCCACCTTATCGTAATACGGTTTTACGTCGTCATAACTTATGGGCCAGTTGTCACCGTGCCCGTCCACATCCTTGTGTTTGAAATCCTGTGGACCAAAGCGTAGGGAGATCCTTCCCCAGTGGTTGGTCCTGCCCCCGAGCATACGCGAACGGAACCATTCAAATTTAGTTCCATCCTTTTGCGTGTAAGGCTCGCCCTCAATGTCCCAGCCACCGTAGGCGGCATCAAAATCGCCAAAGGGACGGAAACGGGTGCTTTTTCCCCGACGAGGACTTTCGTAAGGCCACTTCAATTGGGTTTGATGTTCGGGCATGGCAGGGTCATAAAACGGACCTGCCTCAACGACAGCTACTTTCAGACCGGCTTCGGAGAGTACCTTGGCCGACATTCCTCCACCAGCACCCGACCCCACAATAATGGCATCGTAGACCGTCGAATTCTCAATTATCTGCATTGGTTTTGTTTGGTTTAGTTAATCTATTACAAATCAAATCGTTGCTGAAAAAACACAAGACAACAATCTGATTCTGGTTTCCTTAAGTTGGTTTTAAAGATACTTTTTCTATGCATAAAACGGGCGTTTTTTGCCATTTTTCCTCCAACATCAAATCGTTAAAACTCATCAAAATACCCAATATGGAAGAAACATCAGTTTACGCATTCCTTTTGATCTGCCTTAAAAAATTGCTTTGTCCTTGTTTCATCAAATAACAGAACACTTTCGGGAAAAAAACATATCTTCCTGTCTGAAAATTAACCAACAAACTGCATGAAGGCATTGCTCAAAGCACTTGGACCTGGTCTACTGTTCGCCAGTATGGCCATAGGTACTTCCCACTTGGTATTGTCTACAAAAGCCGGCGCACAATACGGATGGGTCATGATCATTCCCATCATCCTGGCCAATTTGCTCAAATACCCTTTTTTTGAATTTGGCATTCGGTATACCACGGTTACGGAAAAAAGTTTGATCGAGGGCTATGCCAATCTGGGCAAAACCTATTTATGGATCTATGCCTTCGTTACCTTGATTTCCACCTTTACCATTTTGGCAGCACTTTATGTGGTTACCGCTGGGCTATTCATGAACCTATTCGATGTAACCTCAGTGGGCGCTGGGGCCATTTCGTTGGGACTGTTCGTTTTTATCAGTTTGATTTTGATCATTGGGAAATACCGTTTTCTGGAAAATTCCCTCAAAGCGGTCATTACTATTCTCTTTATTGCCTTACTGGTCACCACCATCCTAGTTTTGCAAAAGGGCCCAGTACCGAATAGCGAATCCTATCAGCGGCCAGAAATATTCAACGAAGTGGGCATTCTCTTTTTGATCGGGCTTGTGGGATGGATGCCCACAGCCGTGGAAGCTTCGGGCTGGGTAAGCTTATGGGGCATGGAGAACCTAAAAACGATGAAACGAAAGCCTTCGCTCAAACTTGCCCTTCAAGAATTTAACGTAGGTTATATCCTGACCGCTGTTTTGGCCGTGTTTTTTATGATCATTGGTTGGATGACCCTCTATGGTACGGGTACGGAATTGAGCAATAACTCTGTAGTGTTTGCCGATCAGTTGGTAAATCTGTTTACCACCCACATTGGGAATTGGGCCTACTTCTTTATTGCCGTTGCTGCCTTTGCGACCATGTTCAGCACCTGTATGACGGCACATGATGCCATTTCCAGAGTTAGCTTGGACGTGCTCCAAAAATTATATCCTCAAAAAATTATCTATAATGCCAAACACGCGTTTGCCCTGATGGTCCTTGTGATGGCGTGGATCAACTGGATCGTTATTAGCCTGTTCAGTGCCAATATGGGCCAATTGGTAGCCTTGGCCACTTTTGTATCCTTTGTGTTTGCTCCTTTGCTTGGCTGGATGAACCTAAAAACCGTCACTGGAAAAGATATGCCAACAGCACACAGACCCAAATTGGGCCTTAAGGTACTCACCTACTGCGGCATGATTTTCCTATCCCTTTTTGCGCTGTACTATTGCTGGATGCTTTTGATGTAAGCCTGCCTAATCGAACAACACATTATCGTTAAGGATCACGATAAGGGAACGTTGGTTCTTTTTGTGCAGGGATTCCAAACAGAACACACCATTGGTACAATTGTTCAAAATATTGTCCTCTCCGTAGCCTATCGAATAGAGAATGGTCGATGCGGGAACTCCCTGTTCCACCAGGTATTTTTTGATGTTATCCGAACGTGCCTGGGTCAGTCTAAAATTGGTACTGCTTCCACCACGACTATCCGTATAGGTTTCAATCCGGAGCTGGGCCTCTGGAAAGGCTTCCACAAATTCCACCACTTTATTAAGCTCGTTTTTGATTTCATCCGTCAACTGTGTGGAACTGGTGTTAAAGTAGAAATTGTCCAGTTTCACCACTTTTTGGCCTTCCCGTTCTTCCACCAAATCATTATAAAAGGCAAGGGGAACATCAAAAGTACTGTTGGCCAAAGCATCAAGCTCCTCTTCCCCGAATTTTTTGATAAAACGTGAATAGCGTTCTTTGGATGCATCAACAACCAGCTCGCTCTCATAAGGAATTTCCAACCGATATTGCCCTTCTGCATCCGAGGTGGTTGCCGCCAACATTTCCCCGTTCATATCCCATAGACTCACCGAAGCGTTGGGAACCACTTGACCTTCTTTACTGGAACTTACCACCGTACCTTTAAACGTTATGGTCTTCAATCCCGGCTTCTCGTCCACCTTAAAGCCATAAATATCATCCTTTCCTTTCCCTCCCGGACGATTGGATGCAAAATAGCCCAAGAGCCCTTCCCCTTCGTTCCGAATGATCATGCCAAAGTCATCAAACTCCGAATTGATGGGCTCTCCCAAATTGATGGGGATACCAAAACCTTCGCCCTCGATATTGGATTTGTAGATGTCCATCCCCCCTAGTCCGTAAAAAACGTCAGAGGCAAAATAAAAGCTGTTCTCAAAAATATAGGGTGCAATCTCGTTGCCGGAAGAGTTGATGCGCGGTCCCAAATTGATGGGTGCCGACATCACCTGTCCGTTGTTCGTATACACAAAATAAATATCGGTTCCTCCGTAACCATCTTCAAAATCCGCCGAAAAGAAGAGTCGGCCACTGGCATCATCATAAAATGGATAATAAAACGAAGTGCTCAGATCCTTCAACAGCAATTGGTAGGAGCCCCCTATATTTTGCTTGGCGATGGCCAAGGCATTTTTCCCGTTGGCATCAAAAGCGAGTTCGCCACCTTGGGTGTTGGACAGTACGTAGAACACACTGTTCAGCTCCGCTGAAAAGGACGGTGTGGCCTCGTGATAGTCGGTTTCTTGCAGCGCTTTAAAAGATTGAACACCGGTGATTTGACCTGTTGGCTGTATCTCGGATTCATAAATATTGAAATATCCCTCGTTGCCGGGTTCGTAGCGCAACTTTTTGTTGACCTGTCTACCACTGGAAAACAACAGTTTGTTCGAAAAGAAACTTGGCGCAAAGTCAGTCTGGGGGCTATTACCGTCCAGATTGAAGATTTCGTAGTCCAATTGGTCTTCATTGGAACCATTTTGCAGCAGTTGATTGTTGAACTCCATGTTCTCCATCAGCTCTTTGGGGAAAGACGAGGAAATCTGGCTTAAAAAATCCTTGGTTCCACCGGCTTCGGGAGTTTTGGAAAGGCTTTGCAGCATTTTGTTGTAATGATGTGCATCCATCAAGGAGTCCTTTTCATAAATGGACTGGTAGGCGTTTGCAGCCTTCTGATAATTGTTCGTTTCAAAATAGGCGTCGGCAAGATTGAGAAACTGCTGTTCGGTCAACGTTCCTTCGGATAACTGCTTTTCGTAGGCCGCTACTGCCTTTTGGTACTCGTACTGAAAAAAGAAAACATCGCCCTGGGACTTCTTTTTTTGACCGAAGCTGAAAAGCATGCCCAGTACAAAGGCCCAAAGTGTCAGTCGTATGTTTTTTGCCGCGTTCATGTTAGAAGAATCTAGGGGAATCAATCTGTTTTCCTTTATTTTTTGAGTTCTTGTTTTTTGATTTATTGTTTCCGGAGCCAAAACCGCCCCTTCCAATATAAAATTTTAGGATGGCCTCGTGGGAACCTCCACTGAATTCGCCCAAACTATTGGTATTATAGTCGTAAGCATATCCGATAAACATACCGTTGGAAATCTGGAAACCGGCCAAACCGCTAATGGCATTGTCAATTCGGTAGGATGCACCTATGGTCAATGCATCGATAAATTGGAAATTGGCCGATAGGTTTACGGTAACCGGGGAACCTTGGAGGTAATTTACCAAAAATGCTGGTTTAAACTTCGTCTGTTCACCCAATTCGAACACGTAGCCTCCAATGGCATTCACCTGCATATTGTCCTCCACGATGGTCGCCACTTCGTTATTGTATAGGGCGTTGGTCAAAAAGTTGGGCACGGACACCCCGAGGTACCAATCCTCTTCATGGTACATAAAAAGTCCAGCACCTACCGTTGGGTAAAAGCTATTGAAAGTGCCTCCCAAAATGGACCCATCGGAAGGGTTTTCAAAAGTTCCTTTGGAATAGTCTATGTTGAGCGAGGAACCTCCAGCGTTCAGCCCGAACGAAAGTTTGGTCTCATCGGACAATTGAATCTGATAGGAATAGGCAATATCAAAAAAAGTCTGGGTCGAAGGTCCTAGCTGATCATTTACGATATTAATGCCCAATCCCATTTTCTCGTTGCTGAAAGGAATATTGGCCCCTCCCCGAATGGTGGTCGGTGCTCCGGGAATATCCACCCATTGCGCTCGATAGAGTCCAATGATCTCTGGACTTTCCACGGTACCCACATAGGCTGGGTTAAAACTCCCAATATTGTACATGTATTGGGTATACTGTGGTTCCTTTTGGGCAAAGGTTTGACCCAAGGCCATGAAAAAGGCCACAAAAGCTATGATATATTTTGACAAACCTGTTGTATCTGGCATTTTAGTTGTCTCTTACAATTTGTATCCATCCTTTCACCACATCGGTTCCATCGCCATTGAGGTCTAGGATATAGAAGTAGGTCCCTTTGGGCAACTGTCCGTTCTTTCCTGTTCCATCCCACGAACTATCGTAACCATCCATTTGGAACACACTGTTTCCGTAGCGGTCGAACACTTCGAAGCTATTGTTTGGATAATCTTGATGACGCACCAAGGTCAAGGTATCGTTTACCCCATCACCATTAGGTGAAAAGATATTACAGATGGTTCCGGGGTCCTCGCATTGACTTCGGTTCACCGTTACCAATACAGTGCTCGAATTATTATCGGGGACACCGTCATTAGGGAACGAAGATGCCAATATGGCTGTGTTCTCCAAGTTTCCGGCTTCCACTGTATTAACTGTGATTTCGAGCGTAACCTCCTCCTCTGCGGTTAATTCGTCAATCGTCCATTCGCCCGTATTCTCGTCATAACTTCCTTTGGAAGGTGTACTGGAACGGTATTCGAATCCGGCAACCAAAATATCGTTTACTACAATATCCAACACCCTGTCCATAGTTGTATTCTGAACAGTAATGGTAAAGATTACTTCAGCATTCAGCAATACTTCATTTCTATTGACCTCCTTTGTAATGGCCAAATCGATATCTACTGGGTTACAATCGGGTGTCAAGAAAGGATCACAAGCATCCAACGGGTCGGTGGCGTTTTCTGGAACGGCCTCGGTGCTCGGGTCATCCACGACCAACACTTCCTCTCCATCGGTAAGGCCATCGCCATCGGTATCTGGATCATTGGGATTGGTTCCCAGATTAGTTTCTTCACCATCCGTGAGTCCATCGCCATCGGTATCCACGGTACAATCGCTCACCGAAATGGTCACTTGTACCGAAGTAGGCGTGCAGGGAGCTTCAGCAGTTGTTGTGTATTCAAAAACATAGTTGCCTACGGGTAGCCCTGTAAAATCGACATTGTTTTCGGACCCAATACTGAGCGTGCCGTTGGATGGGTCTGTAATCAAAGCCCATGTTCCCGGGTCGGCTCCCGTCAAGGTGTTGTCCAAATCAATCACATTCGGCCCTCCATTTCCAGCTACATTGCACGCAGCTGTATTTGTAGGCGTTCCTGCACTGGGTGAGTCGGTTATGGTAGCCACCACTTCCACACGCTCCGATTCGCAACCATTGGCCCTAGCTGTGACGTAAAAAGAGGTGGTTTCCGATAGTGTATTAGTGGTATAAGTGGCACTGGTTCCTACAATATTGCCACCAGTCGGCGCATCGTACCAGGTATAGGTAATGGTGCTGGCATCAGCAACGGAAGCTGTTGCCGACAATGTCAACTCAGCCGAACCACAACTGGTATCTCCAGAGGTGGTATCGATGGTCGGGGTAAAGTTGCGGACCAAAGTAATGGCCAATACCGGACTACCACAATCGTTGGTTTCATCATAATAAAAACCATAATATGTTCCAGGCTCCACCACCGTGCTGCTGAGCAAATGGGCAGCTGTTTCCGAAGGAACATCGCTAGTACTCCACGTGAGCTCCGTGCCTGCCGGGGCCGTACCACTAACGTAGGTATCCAAATCGGTATTGACATCATCACAGAATTCGATGGTGGTATCACTTCCGTTGAACACGGGTGCCGTATCTCCTGCATTGCAGGGAAGGGAGCAATCGATTACCGTGATTGTCAACTCGACGGTATCATTTACGCAAGGTGCTACTGCGGTATTGGTGGTATAGGTAAATATGTAATTACCCAAAGGTTGACCATCAAAATTTATAGTATTATCTGGATTAATGGTGATGGAAGACCCTGTTTGTGAACTGGTCAACGCCCAAGATCCAGAATCCTGTCCTGTAATACGATTATCCAAATCTATGACCGTACTTCCACCGCTTTCCGTGGTGTTACATACATTACCTCCCGTGGTGGTACCCGCATTGGGGGCTTCGTTTACGGACAATGTTACCGTAACTGTATTCGGACTGGCACAATCATTCAAACTATCGTAATAAAAACCATAGTAGGTATCCTGATTGACCACTTGTGTACCCGTTATGACACTGGACCCCAAATAATCCCCAGTTTGACCAGAATCGGGATTGGTGCTCCAAACCAACTGGGTTCCAGCTGGTCCAGTTCCATCCACATAATCATCCAAATCTTTGCTAAAATCGCTAAATATATCGACACAGAATTCAGTACCAGAATCATTGAGGATGGGTACTGATGAGCCAGCGGCACAAGCATCATCATTATTAATGGTTACCGTAGCCGTGTCCGAGATACCGACGGTCAATGTCGTATTTCCTAAATTGGCCATGGAAACCTGAAGGGTTTCGTTACCTTCAATGAGCGTATCTGGGGTTGGTGTTACTTCAAATGTCTGAATTTCTCCAGCTGTACCAGCAAACGTCAAGGTTTCATTAAGGATTGTATAATCGGAGTTTGCTGTCGTGGCTGTTCCATCGGATGATAATACATCTACCGTAAATCCGCCCGTAACTTCATTGTTTAAGGTGGCAGAAACAGTTATGGGTCCATCATCCTCGTTACCATTTGCATTGGAAATGGTTACTGCTGCGCTATCATCATCAATATTTTCCACAGAAACGGTTTGATCGGGAACACCCAAATATGAAATAGCGCTTCCCAAAGCTACGCTCACATCAACATCATAAGCTTGAATACCGTCCACAATGGCGTCGTCCACACCTGTTACCGTTACGGTTTGTGGTGTATCCCAATTCGCTGTGGTAAATGTTAAGGTAGATGGTGAAACAGTACCCTCCGTAACATTGCTGGATGTAATATTAAAAACCACATTACTGATCAAGGTTCTACGATTAAGCACCACGGTAAAGGTGTCCGTGCTACCATCTTCAGAAGTGGATGTATCCCCATCAGATTCCACAATGGTAAATCCGGCCACATCATCATCCGAGTTTGTTACCGAGACTGTATCGGTTAAATTGTCAAAAGCGTTATCACTAGCGCCATTGTTTACGGTAATGTCAATATCGAAAGTTTGAGCATCATCTATAATAAAATCATCCTCCCCAGTCACCGTTATAATTTGTGGGGTATCCCAATTGGCCGGGTTAAACGTTAGAAGTGAAGGGGAAACGGTAGCCTCGCCAGTGTCCCCGGACACAATATCAAAAACTACATTGGATGTTGGCTGTACATCCAAAACCACAGAAAACGTATCCGTTGCCCCATCTTCCGAGGTGTTAGTAGTCCCGTCTGTCTCCACAATGGTAAAGCTCGCAGAATCGTTGTCGTTGTTGGTAACCGGAACGGTTTCCAAAAGCCCGTCAAAGTCATCGTCGCTAGCACCATCATTCACGGTTACATTCACATCAAAAGACTGGTTCCCGTCAATCACGGCATCATCTACCCCAGTAACGGTAACTTCTTGAGAGCTATCCCAATTCCCTGTGGTAAATGTCAAGGTTATTGGTGAAACCGTGCCTTCAGCAACATTATTAGATGTGATATCCAAAACAACATCCGTTGCAGGTTGGGCATCCAGCACCACATTGAAGGTATCTGTAGTTGCATCTTCAGATGTGATAGTGCTCCCATCAGTTTCTGTAATAGTAATACCTGCTATATCGTTGTCCGTGTTTTGTGCATTTACATCCTGTGAAAGCCCATCAAAATCATCATCACTTGGTGCATCAACCACACTAATAGTGATGGTATACGGTTCACTGCCATCAATAAGATTATCGTCCACTCCAGTAGCCGTAACAATCTGTGGGGTATTCCAATTCGCATTGGTAAAGGTCAACTGGCTTGTATTGACAGTACCCTCGCCCAAATCACTAGAAACGATATTTACCACTACATCACTTGCTGGTTGAGCTCCCAAAGCGACGGTAAAAGTATCCGTTGTTGCGTCTTCTGACGTTATGGTGTTTCCGTCTGTTTCGACAACGATTAGCGAAGCGGTATCGTCGTCCGTAAAAGAACTATTCCCAACAGCAGTGGCTATGACTGCATTGGCACTTGCATTGCTCAAAGTCACGCTTACCGCCTCGTCGGCTTCCACGACCGTGTCGCCCGTAGTGGTGACGCTTACCGTCTGAGACAGGTCCACCGTGCCTGCCAAAAATGTGAGTGTTCCGGTATCGGTGTCCTCATTCCCGCCGCTTATCGTGTAATCGACCGTAATATTGTTGTCGGGGTCCGATTGGTCGATGCTCACCGTAAAGTCTATCTGGCTCGTGCCCGAATCCCCTTCCACTTGCGGGGCAGGGCTGTTGATACTGATGCTCGCCTGGTCGTCGTCCGTGAACGAACTCGTGCCCACCGCCGTGCCTATGTTGGAGTTCGCACTGGCATTGCTCAAGGTGACGCTTACCGCCTCGTCGGCTTCCACGACCGTGTCCCCGTTGGTCGTCACGCTTATTGTCTGGGACAAAGTCGCCGTGCCAGCAAAAAATGTGAGTGCTCCTGTATCGGTGTCCTCGTTACCACCGCTTATCGTGTAATCGACCGTAATGTCGTTGTCGGGGTCAGACTGGTCGATGCTCACTGTAAAGTCTATCTGGCTCGGTCCTGAATCCCCTTCTGCTTGCGAGGCGGGACTGTCTATACCGATGCTCGCCTGATCGTCATCCGTGAACGAACTCGTGCCAACTGCCGTGACTATTACCGCATTGCCGCTCGCATTGCTCAAGGTGATGCTCACAGCCTCGTCCGATTCCACGACCGTGTCCCCGTTGGTCGTCACGCTTACCGTCTGGGACAGTGTCGCCGTGCCTGCCAAAAATGTGAGTGTTCCTATATCGGTATCCTCGTTCCCACCGCTTATCGTGTAATCGACCGTAATGTCATTGTCCGGGTCCGACTGGTCGATGCTCACCGTAAAGTCTATCTGGCTCTGGCCAGAATTCCCTTCCACTTGCGAAGCGGGGCTATCGATGCTGATGCCGGAAAAGTCGTCATTAATGATAGTAACAATCGCTTCATCCGTAATATCTACAGCTGGCCCAACAGGGTTACTCATAGTTATTGTCAGGGTTTCATCGCCCTCAATAGTAGTGTCCGATGTTGGAATTACATCAAAAGTCTGGGTCTCTCCATCATTTCCATTGAAGGTTAGAGTTTGATTTACTATTAAAGTGTAGTCATTATCTACGATAGTTGCGGTTCCATCGTTTGTACTTACATCAACATCAAAAGGAACACCACCAGTTCCACCATTAAGAGTTGCAGTCAATGTTATCGCCCCTCCATCTTCTGCACCGCTAGCATCTTCAATCGTAATTGACTGCCCAAACCCGATACCAGTACCGAGTAGTAAGAAAAAGAAAAATATTAAGCGACCAAGACCCATAGTGGTGCATGGTAGCAATGAGGTTTTTTTAAGCAGAGATTGCATTATGTATTGCGTGCGTTTCAGTTATGTTCTTCTTGCCTGCGTGTAGTTGGTAGTTTGGGTGAATCAATATTACAAAAAAGGCGAGGAACAAACCTCGCCTATTAGTTTAAATCTCAATTTATTCGGACGAACTGTTTTGCTCTACTTACGAAACGACCGCAGAACTGGTTTCAGCGTCCCTATGGATTTTTTTTACCAAACCTTGCAAAACCTTGCCCGGTCCAACTTCCACAAAGGAAGTGGCACCGTCGTTTACCATTTGTTGTACGCTTTGCGTCCATTTTACGGGGGCCGTTAATTGTAAGATCAAATTCTTTTTGATTTCCTCGGCATCCGACACAGCGGTGGTCGTCACATTTTGATAAATGGGACAGCTTGGCGTCTTAAATTCCGTGGATTCAATGGCGGCTGCCAATTCCTCGCGAGCAGGTTCCATCAACGGTGAGTGGAACGCACCGCCCACGGGCAATAACAGGGCTCTCCGTGCTCCGGCTTCCTTCATTTTCTCGCAGGCTACGTTTACCGCATCCACCTCTCCAGAAATTACCAATTGCCCGGGACAGTTATAGTTGGCAGGAACCACGATGCCTTCTACTTCGGCACATATCTTCTCCACTATCTCGTCGTCCAATCCCAAAACCGCAGCCATGGTACTGGGCTGAATTTCACAGGCCTTTTGCATAGCAAGGGCACGTTGGGATACCAGTTTAAGGCCGTCTTCGAAATTCAAGGTGCCATTGGCCACCAATGCGGAAAACTCGCCCAAAGAGTGTCCGGCCACCATGTCAGGTTGAAAAGAATCACCCAATACCTTGCTCAAAATAACAGAGTGCAAAAAAATGGCGGGCTGCGTTACCTTGGTCTGTTTCAGGTCTTCATCGGTGCCCTCAAACATGATATCGGTAATGGAAAAGCCCAAGATTTCATTGGCCCTTTCAAACAATTCCTGTGCTTGGGAGTGATTTTCGTAGAGGTCCAAGCCCATTCCTACAAATTGTGCTCCCTGTCCGGGAAAAATATATGCGTTCATAGTTATCTAGTTTTTTGAGTGGGACAAAAATAGGGAATATTCTTTGATGCTTCTTTGCGAAGAGACCATGGTTTGTTCCCTCCCAAATCCAAGTTGACCATCAATCTTCCTTGAACCAACTGGAATATTTCACATAATTATCGGCAATCCTATCTATTTCGCCTTTGGATAGTTCTGGACTGATATCCTTTAGTTTCCTTGCGGGCATCCCGGCATAAATACTTCCCGCTTCCACATGGGTCCCTTGGGTCACCACCGCCCCAGCAGCGATGATGGAATTGCTTTCCACCACACAATCGTCCATAATAATGCTTCCCATGCCCACCAGAACATTATCCTTTATAGTGCAGCCATGCACAATGGCATTGTGGCCTATGGAAACATTGTTCCCGATGGTGGTCGGGGATTTTTCGTAAGTGCAATGGATTACCGCACCATCCTGCACATTGACCTTGTTTCCCATTTTGATAAAGTGGACATCGCCACGCACCACGGCGTTGAACCAAACACTGCATTGGTCGCCCATACTCACCTCGCCTACAATGACGGCGTTTTCGGCAATAAAACAGTCTTTTCCTATCTGTGGGGATTTTCCCCTCACGGGTTTGATGATCATTGATTATAAATTTTACTCTTTAACAAAGAAACGCATCTCGACTGCGCCTGTCTGCCGACAAAGGCAGGCTCGATGTGACAATTTATTGAAAATACGATAATAAATCGGCCTTTTTGGATGCCGATACCGAAAGTTCCTTGCCATTGCTTAGGACTACACTCCCACCCTTTCCCTTCTTGTATTTGACTACCTCGGAAACATTCACCAAATAGGATTTATGGATACGGGCAAAGGAATAGGATTGTAGGGCATCCTCAAAATACTTCAAGGTCTTGCTCACTACAATTTTCTTCTTTTCCAGATAAATCTCGGTGTAGTTGTCGTCGGCCTTACAAAAATAGATATCGGATACTTCCAGTACTTGAAAACCATCTTGTTGCGGCAAGGTGATTTTCCCTTCCGCCCTAACCGATCTGGCCTGAAGAACCTGTCCTTCCAGTGCATTTTCCTTTTCCTTGATGGCTCTTACGTAGTCAACCGCCTTGACCAACTCATCAATATTGATGGGTTTCATCAAATAATAGGCGGCATGGTGGTTCAGGGCATCCATGGCATATTGGTTGTAGGCAGTCACAAAAACCGTTTCAAAGCTACGTTCGGGAAGCTGGTCCAATAGGTCAAAAGCATTGCCAAAGGGCATTTCCACATCCAAAAACACCAAATCGGGCTGGTGTTTTTTGATTTGGGCCAAACCTTCTTCAATAGTAGCTCCTTCACCTAGCAGGGTCACATTTTCGCAATACTTGGCCAAATAGCTCCGAAGGATTTCCCTGCTATTGGCCTCATCTTCCACAATTACCGCTTTTAGTTCCATCATTGTTTTTTGAGTTTTAGCGATACCCTCGTGCCTGTTTGGTCCTTGTACAGATCGGAAATGGAAACCTCAACACGGTTTTTGTACATATCGTTCAAAATCTGGATTCTTTTTTTGATGTTCCCCATTCCCTTTGAATTCTGCTTTTTTTGATTGCTGGTCTTTAGTTCGGCGGATTTTTTTCTGCCGATACCATCATCCTCGATACAGATTTCGAGCATATCCGAGGTGACCTGTTTCACCTTTATTGTAAGGGACCCTTTTTCTTCCTTATAGCGTAATCCATGCCAAATGGCATTCTCGATGTAGGGTTGCAACAACATCGGCGGAATTTGAAAAGCATCCACATCCACTTCCTTATCCACTTCAATGTCATAATCGAACTTATCGGCAAATCTGGAGTGCTCCAACTTCACGTACAAACGCAACAATTCCAATTCCTTGGACAAGGGAATAAAATCCTCTTCGGAATTTTCTAGCACGCTGCGCATCAACACGGAGAATTCGCTTAAAAAGCGATTGGCACTGCGCTCATCGCTTTTGGCAATGTACGTATTGACCGAATTCAGCGCATTGAAAATAAAATGGGGGTTCATCTGTGTCCGGAGCGATTTGAGTGCCAACAGATTGTTGGCCAGTTTTTGCTGCCGATTGCTTCGGTAATATAAAAATGCCGTAAGCGCCATTAAGGCGATACCAAAGATCAAGGAATAAATGATCCACTTTTGTCGCTTGCTGGTCTCCTCGTACAACTGTTGCTCCGTTACGGCGAGACTGTATTTGCTCTGGCTGAGTTCACGCTCCTGTTCCAAACTGCTGATACGGTTCTGGGTATTGGCGATTTCCCGATTGAAACGGGCCGCCCTTGATATTTCCTGTTCCTTGCGCACGTAGAGGCTATCCACCACCGCCACATAATCTTGATAGGACTCCAGCGCCTTGGTGTAATCGCCCTTATATTTATATACTTCTGACAGTTTTCGTGTAGCATCCTTTTGCACGACCAAATCATCGTCCCTGTCAGCTTCCACAATACTTTTCTCCAGATAGGGAATGGCCTCGTCCAATTTATCCTGAGCGATGTAAGCATTGGCAATTTTGTAGTTGATGCGCTGCGAAGTAATGGTATCCCTAGTGCTGATGGCCTGACCAGCAGAGGCCACACTGGACCTTGGCATTTGTTTGAGCTCGTCCAGATTACGTTTTCGGATTTGTATTTCGTCGGCATACCGACTTTTTTGATTGTAGAAATCGGCCACTTTTTCGCTTTCTTGCACAAATCGTTCCGGTGCCATCTTCTTGGACAGGTCCAATGAATTTTGATAAAAGCCTTCGGCCTCCAAGGTCCTATCTTCCACCGCAAAGGCATCCGCTAATTTGGAATTAAGGTCAATCTCCTTTGGAGAAATCTGATTTTTTTCGGCAATGAGCAGTCCTTGTCGATAATACTCCTGTGCCAATTTTAGATTTCCCAATTCCATTTGAGCATCGCCTAAGGTCTCAAAAAGTTCTATCCTCTGGTAAGGCACCATATTTTTCATCTCCACCAAAGGTTCCAAAATGGAAACCGCACTTTCAAAATTGCCATTGAGCACATAGGCTTTGCCCAACAATATTTTGGTTCGGTTGGATTCCTGGGCCTCCAAGGCATCCTTAAAATTGGTAATGGCCAAATCATATTGTTCGTGAAACATATAAATCTCGCCCAATGTCCGAAGAGAGGAAGAAAATTCCTTTCTGTTTCCCATGCTTCCCAGAGGTTCCATGGAACGGGCAATAAAATCGATGCTTTTTTCCAAATCGGTTCTCTTGTAGGCTTCCGCAGAATCCAGAAAACGTTGATGGTCCGCAAGGTTGGTTCGGGAACTGACTGTTTCCCGTTTTTGACGGGCTTGCCCCACGGCCCCACCATATCCTTCGACCAATATATCTACGTCTTCGCCAGATTTGATTCTATAGCGCACCGTTTCAAGTTCGGAACCTTCCACAATAAGCATATCCCCCACAGAGGCCCTGATGCTAAATTCCCCTAACCCATTGGTCGTGGTGTAAGACCCCTTGTCCGTAGAAACCTGAACCCCTTGGATGGGAACACGATTTTCCATTCCCTTTACAGTACCCTTAATGAGCAGCTGACCTTGGGCATTGTTCGTCTGTGACCAAGCCGAAAGGGCGGTCATCAATACCAAGATGGATATGTAAATTCTTCGAAGCATAACTAAGGTAAACATACTGCTTCCCAAGCACTTTAAAAAATGTGTTACTTCTGATTTTGATCTAAAAAGAGCCGAATTCTACCTACTTACGAAACCACTGGTCCCGTTCCCTCAATTAAAGGGGATCTTCGCTCATTCCCGATTTTATTTGGAAAATGATACGGATACATTTACCCCAACATTAAAATTATTGCATCATGAAACATATTAAACAGATTGTAAGCTCAGCCTTTTTGGTACTCTTAACAGGAACAACTTATGGTTGTAACCTAAAGGCACATACCCAAGAAGCCACTACCTTGACCACTAGGTATGCGGAAGCACAACCCAAGGAACAATACGTTAAAATCGCACTTTTGCTGGATACCAGTAACAGTATGGACGGACTAATTAACCAAGCAAAGGCCCAACTGTGGGACATTGTGAACGAATTCACCCATGCCAAATGCGGCAATGATCTGCGGCCATCGTTACAAATTGCATTGTATGAGTATGGCAACGACAATCTTTCTTCCCAAGAAGGCTACATTCGGCAGGTTCTAGGGTTTAGCAAGGATTTGGACGAAATCTCCGAAAAGCTTTTCTCACTGACCACAAACGGCGGGGAAGAATATTGCGGGCAAGTTATCCATACGTCGCTAAAGCAATTGGATTGGGGTAAAAATGCCGATGACCTTAAAATGATCTTTATTGCCGGCAATGAGCCCTTTACCCAAGGAAAACTCAACTTTGAGGATGCGGCAGCCAATGCCAAGGAAAAGGGTGTCATAGTCAACACCATTTTTTGCGGTAATTACGAGCAGGGCATTTCCACCATGTGGAAACAAGGAGCCACCCTTACCGGTGGGGAATACATGGCCATAGACCATAATCGCCAAGTGGTACATATCGCAACGCCGTACGATGATGTAATCATCCGATTGAACTCTAAACTGAACAATACCTATGTTTCCTACGGAGCCATGGGCAGGCAGAAAAAAGAGCTTCAATCCGTCCAGGATGCCAATGCGGCCACCCTTCAGGAGGATGTTATAGTAAAACGCGCGGTGAGCAAGAGTTCCCGATTGTACAAAAACTCACAATGGGACTTGGTAGATGCTGCCGAAGCGGATGCGACCGTTATTTCGGAACTGGAGAATGAGGAGCTTCCAGCAGAACTTCAAGGAAAATCCGAAAAGGAGATCAAGGCTTACATCAATCAAAAGAAAGCGGAACGGGAGGACATCCAAAAACAAATCCAGGAACTCAATGCCAAACGCGAAGCGTATATCGCCGAACATCAAAAAGAAGAGACTGGAGAATTGGAAAATGCCATGCTATCTGCCATTAAGGCCCAAGCTTCCAAGAAAAATTATAGGTGGGAAAATTAGGAGCAACCCTCATATCAAAATTTTGAAATCAAGCCTGCCTTTGTCGGCAGACAGGCGCAGTCGAGTGCCTTTGCAGTTCTCGGCTGTGCTTTTAGTGATTTTAAGCGGTAACTCTCTAATTGTTGGCAGCGGGGCAATAGCAATCGTAACGTTTTCCTTGGTCGCTCTGGCCAAAATCGTACCCCAAGGTAATTTGATGGAAGCCACCATTATCAAATCGGATATCACCCGACTGGTACGAATAGTTGTAAGAAAACATAAATCGGTTCACATTGACACCGATAATCGGTGTGAACAACTGTAAGCGCTGTTCTCCGAACGTGCCGTTGGTCTGGAATTGGGCACCATCAAAACTGCGACGGTACGATAGTCCTGCCCATACGGTACCAAAGCTCACATCCCGGTACACCTTGGCATTGAAATCCACCGTTTTTTCACGGGTGAATTCAGTCATCTGAAACAATATGGAAGGTTCTATTCGGGTCGTATTCCCAAAAACATAGCCCACGGAGAAGAGGTAACGTCGCAAATTGTCGAACTCGGCCAAGGTATATAAGTCGCGTCCACTGCCCAAAACGTTCAAAATTGCGGCGTGGGCGTAAAACTCAAATAAATTATAGGAAACGCCAAGGTCCATGTTAAAGTAACTGGCCGTATTCTTCACCCCGGTCACCACTGGATCGGGGATTACCGATCTAAACTCGGTCTCGTCCAGACTGCTTAGTATCACGCCAGCACTCAATCCAAAAGACAACTGGTTGAGCGTACGGAAATCACCTCCGAGCTGCAAATGATGCGCATAAGTGGCCTTGAACCCTGTTTGGGAGTGGTAACCGTTGGAATCATTAAATAGAATGCCCCCAATACCACTGCGCTCCCCTACCCTCGAATTGATGTTTAACGTTTGTAAGCTCGGTGCCTCATCAACATTGAACCATTGCTTCCTTGCCGTAAGACGAATCTTGGTACCCTCGGCAATACCGGCCATTGAAGGATACACCAGATAATAATTGTCCGATAAATAGTCGAAATATACCGGAATTCCCTCCTGTGCCTTTATGGTAGATCCAAAACAAAGGATGATTATAATTGAGGTTAAGATACGTCTCATGTGACGACTGGGGCTAATGGTTATTGAATACAATAAAACAATAAGATAACGGAAAGCACCGTACATTATTATAATATTTTGCTGCGCATTCCAACTATTGGTATTTTTGCATAAAAGATAACAGATGAAAGAGTACAATATTACGGTTGTCCCTACCAACAACCCCAAGATCATCAAAATGGAAGCCAACCATTTTTTGGTGAAGGGCAACTATGAATATAAGAACATCGATGAGGCCAAAGACTCGCCTTTGGCACAGCAGCTTTTCTATCTACCTTTCGTCAAAACCGTTTACATAGCCAGCAATTTTGTGGCCTTGGAACGTTTTGATATTGTGGAGTGGGACGATGTTAAGGACGAAGTGGCCCAACAGCTGGTGGAGTACCTTAATGCAGGTGAACCCATTGTAAATGAGGTGGATGTAAAGAAAAAACAACCCATCACGGTATATGCCGAAGTTACGCCAAACCCAGCGGTGATGAAATTCGTTTCCAACAAGCGTATTGTTCCCTCAACCTACGAATTCAAAAATATTGATGAGGCCAAGGACTCTCCGTTGGCCAAAGAGCTTTTCCATCTACCCTTTGTGAAGGAGGTATTTATGGACGAAAACTATGTCTCCATTACCAAATATGAAGTGGCCGATTGGGAAGAAATCAATATGCAGTTGCGTGAGTTCATCCGTGATTACTTGGCGGATGGTAAGGAAGTGGTGACAGCCGAAGCCATCCAAAAAAGTAGGGAAACGGTGGAACAAAAGAACACCCAGACCCAGTATGATGATACCTCACAGCAGATCATTGATATTTTGGAAGAATATGTAAAGCCTGCCGTAACCAGCGATGGCGGAAACATCCTTTTCCAATCCTATGAGGAGCAAAGTGGAACGGTTAGCGTTATCCTTCAGGGGGCGTGCAGTGGTTGTCCATCTTCCACCTTCACCCTTAAAAACGGTATCGAAACCATGCTAAAGAACATGATGGGCGAAAAAATCAAGGAAGTCGTTGCCTTAAACGGGTAATTTCCAGTTAACACTCCTGTAATCCGTTCAATTTTTCCTATCTTAATGGAAATCTAAAAATTATATTGACCATGGCAGTTTTAAAAGTTATCGAAGTATTGGCAAATTCCAGCAAAAGTTGGGAGGACGCAACCAACAAAGCTCTGGAGCAAGCCTCAAAATCAGTCAAAAATATTCGCTCCATTTACATTAATGAGCAAAGTGCTACAGTAAAGGATGGAAAGATTGACGACTACAGGGTAAACGTTAAGATTACCTTTGAAGTACAATAATTCCTTTAAAGGATTGGTAATGCGTCCAAAGTGGCGCATTTTTTTATGTGTTAAAATGCCCTAATAATGAAAAAAGTACTTTTCTTCCTACTCATGGGAATCGCAGTACTGAGCTGCAAACAAAAAATAGAAGAAGTGAGCTACAAACATACCAATGCCCTCATCCACGAGACAAGTCCGTATTTGCTGCAACATGCACATAATCCCGTTAACTGGGAAGCATGGCATCCGGACGTTCTAAAAAGAGCCCAAAAAGAGGACAAACCCTTGTTGATCAGTATCGGTTATGCAGCATGCCACTGGTGCCATGTGATGGAAGAGGAATGCTTTGAGGATGAAGAAGTCGCCAAAGTGATGAACGAAAATTTCATCAATATAAAAATAGATCGCGAAGAACGCCCGGATGTAGACCAAATTTACATGGATGCCATACAGATGATATCAGGTCAGGGCGGATGGCCGCTCAATATTGTCGCGCTTCCCGATGGAAGGCCATTTTGGGGCGCCACCTATGTACCCAAAGAGAATTGGATAAAATCCCTGGAGCAGTTGGCGGAACTTTACAGAACGGATAAACCCAGAATAACCGGATATGCGGCCGACCTTGCCAATGGCCTGAATGCCATTAACCTAGTGGAAACGGATACGGATAGTGAACAGTATTCCCAAGAACAGTTGGATGCTGCGGTGCAACATTGGACCCAGTATTTTGACACTTTTTTAGGCGGACATAAACGTGCCCCCAAATTTATGATGCCCAATAATTGGGACTTTTTATTGCACTATGCCACCACTGCGCAAAAACCGGAAATTATGGACTTTGTGGACACCACCCTGACGCGGATGGCCTATGGCGGCATTTATGACCATGTGGGCGGTGGTTTTTCCCGATACGCCGTGGATGTAAAGTGGCACGTACCCCATTTTGAAAAAATGCTGTACGACAACGGCCAACTAGTAAGCTTGTATGCCAAAGCCTACGCCACCAACCAAAACCCATTGTACAAGGATGTGGTGACCGGTACCTTGGAATTTGTGCAAGAGGAGCTTTTGGACAATAGCGGTGGATTTTATTCTTCCTTGGACGCAGACAGCCTCGATGAACATGGCAATCTGGAGGAAGGCGCCTATTATGTTTGGACCGAAGCCGAACTCACCAAACTTTTGGGCAAGAATTATGACCTCTTCAAGGCATATTTCAACATCAATTCCTACGGGCATTGGGAAGCGGACAACTATGTTTTGATACGGGACAAAAGTGATATTGAAATTGCGGAGCAATTCAATATTAATATATCTGAATTAAAGACAACCATTAAAAAGAGTCTTTCGGTTTTAAAAAAGGAGAGGGAAAAACGCTCAAAACCCCGCCTAGACGATAAAATCCTGACCTCATGGAACGGATTAATGCTGAAAGGACTGGTAGATGCTTATCGTTATTTGGGGGAAGAGGCCTATTTGGATCTTGCCCTAAAAAATGCAGCTTTCATTGAGCGGGAAATGATCAGGGACAACCATTCACTTTTCAGGAACCACAAGGCAGGAAAAAGCAGCATCAATGCCTTTTTGGATGATTACGCCACGGTAATCGACGCCTATATGGCTTTGTACGAGGTCACTTTTGACGAACAGTGGCTCGGTTTGACCAAACAATTGCTCGACTATACCAAAGAACACTTTTTTGACAAAGCTTCGGGCATGTTCTTTTATACTTCTGACGAAGACCAATCCCTTATCCGAAGAACCATTGAGGTGGACGACAATGTGATATCCTCTTCCAACTCCATGATGGCCATTAATCTGTTCAAACTCCATAAACTTTACCCTGATGAAGGTTACGGCAGCTTGTCCGAACAAATGCTGAAAAACGTTCAAAAGGACTTTGACCGCAGGGCCCAAAGCTTTTCGAATTGGTTGCATTTGGTGCTATACCAGAATCATAATTTCTACGAAATTGCAGTAATTGGTGAAGACTACAGGACCATGGGAAGTGAACTTGCCCAAACCTATGTGCCCCAAAGTATTTTGGTGGGCAGCCAAAGCCAAGGGAATCTGGAATTGTTGAAAAACAGGGAAGTACCTGGTAAAACACTCATTTATGTCTGTATCGAAGGAGCCTGTAAACTCCCCGTAGATAGTGCAGGTGAGGCTTTGGAGCAATTATAAAAGGGGCTTAACATTAACAATTGTTTAAAAACCTTTTCTTTTATTTCACTTGAATATTAATTACGTTGCCATTTAAACATAAAACCATTATGGAAGAACTAGAAAATTACCAAGATTACATTGATCAGGCCATGGAATGGGCCATAAGCATTTTACCGAGCCTCATTACGGCCATCATCACCTTTTTTATTGGTCTTTGGGTCATCAAATTTTTCAATCGGATGGTCCGCCGCTTTTTCGCGAAAAAGGATTACGATGAAACCTTGGAGTCTTTCTTACAAAGCTTTATCAGCATTGTTCTAAAGGCATTGCTCTTTGTCTTGGTCATTACCCAACTGGGCGTTAAAACCTCATCCTTGGTCGCTATCGTTGGTGCAGCAGGTTTGGCTATTGGTTTGGCCCTTCAAGGCTCTTTGGCCAATTTTGCGGGAGGAGTGCTCATACTCATCTTTAAACCATTTAAAGTAGGTGATTGGATTTCTGCCCAAGGTGTGGACGGATCGGTAAAGGAAATTTCCATTTTCAATACCAAATTGAGCACCTTCGGCAACCAGATTGCCATCATTCCAAACGGACAGCTTTCCAACGGAAACATTGTGAACTACAATATGGAAGATACCCGCAGGGACAAAATTGACGTGGGTATTGGCTACGGGTCCAACATCAAGGAAGCCAAGGAAATATTATTGAAAATCTGTGCGGACAACCCGAACATCAATACCGAGCCAGCACCGGAAGTTTACGTGGGTGCATTGGCCGATAGTTCGGTAAACCTAACGCTACGTTTTTGGGCCAACAACGATGTATTCTGGCCAGCACATTTTGATGTGATCGAACAAACAAAACTGCGCTTTGATGCAGCAGGAATCGAAATTCCATTCCCGCAACGGGTGATGCACAAAGCTATGGAGGATTAACCTTTCTTCTTTTGCTGAAGTACAAAGTCCTTGAGATAGTATGGCTCAAAATAGGCCACATCCTCAAATTGTTGCGACTTGAACTTCTCAAAAGCAATAGTGGCCATCTCTTTTGCAGATGGTACCACATCAGGATTAAAGATAAAATTGGGGTGTTGCAAGACACCCCTACATTTTTCAGCCCCACTTCCCACGATATGGACCTTGTTTTCGCCGACATAATCGGCGAATGAAGCTTCATCGATGATTTCTGCACGGGTTTCCCGCACTTCTTGGTAACGATGGTCATACACACAGGAATACACTTCCATTCGCCTGGCATCCAGCGCAGGAATCACCAATTCACCCGGATGCAGGTCTACTTGACGGGCCATGTTTTGCAGGGTCGGGGTCGAAATCAAGGGAACATCCAAAGAAAAACAAAGGCCTTTGGCCGCGGATACTCCAATGCGCAATCCGGTATAGGAACCCGGCCCTTTGCTTACCGCTACGGCATCAAGGTCCGTAAATGACAAAGAAGCCTCTTTCAAGGCTTCTTTTATGAATACGTGCAATTGCTCTGAATGTGAATAGTTCACCGCGTTGTTCTCTTTTAGGACAACAATTTGGTCATCCTTGGAAATGCCTACGGAGCAATTGGTGGTCGCTGTTTCTAAATGTAGTAGTATGGCCATAGCGGCCACAAAGATACTAGTTTAATGAGATTGGCATACCAAAGTAGAACTCCAATATCTTCAATCGGAAGATATAATCATACTTGGTACGGATCACATTGGCGCGTGCATCGTCCAATCGGGCTTGCGCCTGACCAAAGTCAAAAGCGTTCAAAAGTCCAACATCGAAACGGTCCTTGGAATATTGATACGCCACTTCACGGGCCTCAAGGGTCTTTTGGGCCGCCTCATAGGCTTTTGAAAACGTCCTTACATCCACATACGCCTGATTAATGGCGGTTTCCAGTTCCAATTTTGTGGATTCCATTTGCAATTGGGCTCGGTCCAAATCGATTTTAGCACGTTTCACGTTGTTTCGTGTGCTCCATCCATTAAAAATGGGTACGTTCAACTGTGCACCATACGAAATACCATCGTTGATCCATAACTGATCGATAAAGCCAATAAACTCCCCTGTTAGAGGATCTCTGTTTTGATCGGAATACCTTGTATTGTAGTTAAAGAATGCACCAACCGTTGGATAGTAAGCCCCTTTCGCAATTTGTACATCCTTCTCCGCAACCTCAATGTTTGCCTCTGCCAATTTGATGTCATTTCTGAATTCAAGGGCTTTTGCAAAGATGGATTTTGGGGAATTGGACAAAATATCGGAAGGTGGGACTTCAAAAGACTCATCGGCCACATCGAAATTATCATAGTCGGTAATCTGGAGTAGCTGTGCCAAATTGATCCTAGAAATGGTCACCAAAGCCTCATTGTTGATTACCTGCTGTTCTTGGCTCGCTGCCGTAGCTTCGATTTCCAACAAATCTCCTCTCGGCACCACTCCAGATTCCACCAACTCCTTGGTTCGATTCATATCCTGCTCGGTAACCTTAAGTTGTGCTTCCGAAACTTTAAGGGCCTCCTTATTGCTAATGACCTGTAAATAGGCGTTTGCCACGTTCAATCGAATATCGTCCTTAAGGTCGTCCAAACGATATTGATTGGATATCGCATTCAACTTGGCACGATTTAAACGGTTGATGTTTCGCAAACCGTCAAAAAGTGTGACAGATGAAGTTATATTGGCCGATGAGGAAAGAATGGTCCCCGTTACCAACTGGTTGGTCGTAGGATCAAGAATAAGACCCGTGTTTCCAGAAATGTTGGTATTGGCGTTTAAATCGGGCAATAAATTTCCCAATGCATCGGATTTGTCGATTTTCGCATTTTCCAAGTCCAGCTCAAACTGCTCAATGGTGAGGTTGTTCTCAACGGCATAGGTGACACATTCTTCCAATGTCCATTTCTTGACCTGTGCGCTTATGGAAAAAACGGCACAAAAAAATAGTAGTATTGAAATTTTTGATTTCATTCGTTTTTTGATTTTGCTCATTAATATTGGTTGGCCTGTCTTATTCTTCGTCAGATCGCTTCTCCAACTTGTTCCAAACCTTGATTTTGTCATCCTCGGTAATACCCGATACAATTTCTACATCGATACCGTCGCTTACGCCCAATTCCAAATCCCTGCGTTCAAACTCGTTCTCGGCCACCTGTACTTCTACATAGGGTTTCTCGGTTTCCTTATCGAACTGGAGCAATGCTTCTTTAATAGACAGTACGTCCTTCCGCTCTTCCAATACAATGGAAGCATTGGCACTATATCCGGCACGTACGTATGAGGTACTATCACTAGGCGTTACGTCAAGATCACCTTCTATCTTAAATTGAACGGCACCTTCTTCCTCAACACCTTTTGGGGCGATGAACTTTAGTTTGGCGTCGAACTTTTGCTCTTCCAAGGCTCCCAAACTGATTTCCAAAGGCATGCCCACGCTCAACTTGCCTACTTCGGCTTCGTCCACCTCTCCTTCAAAGATCATTTTGGACATATCGGCTATGGTAGCAATGGTAGTACCTTCGTTAAAGTTGTTACTTTGGATTACCTGATCCCCTTCTTTTACCGGAATCTCTAAAATAGTTCCAGATACGGTAGCCCTAATATTGGTGTTTGCACTGGCCGAACCTCCCGCAGAACCTTTTCTAATAATTTGATAATCGGCCTGGGCGTTTTTCAACTCCTGTAAAGCTTGCTCGTAGGTCAACTTAAGGTTGTTATAATCTTGATTGGAAATAACACCCTTGTCAAAAAGAGTTTTGTTCCGGTCATATTCCAATTTGGCATTGTTCAGTGCCAACTCGGCATTACGCACCCTTCCGGCCGCTTGGTTCAACGATTGTTCGTTGGGAACCACCTTGATCACGGCAATCAGGTCTCCAGATTTTACTTGGGCACCTTCTTCCAGCATTATTTTATCAATGATTCCGGAAATTTGGGGTTTGATGTTGATCTCGTCCTCGGGAATCACTTTACCGGTTACGATGACTTTATTTACAATGTCCTTCTTTTCTGCTGTTTCGGTTTTATACAGCTCTACAGGAGTACTGTTCTGCTTTAAAAAGTAGACTACAGCGGCCAAAATACCTATAACCACTACCCCTATTAATCCGTACTTTACATACTTGTTCATTCTTGCTTATTTGATTTCGTTATTTAATTGTATTGATGATTATTCTTCCCGTAATGCGTCTATGGGTTTAATTTTTACTGCACGGTTGGCTGGCAATAGGCCAATGAGCACGCTCAGACCTACCATTAAAATAAATGATACGATGAACTGAGGCACACTGATCATGGGTTTCACGAACGGGAAATCATCCCCGCTGCCAAACATGGCGTCCAACGCCGACAATACCCCTACTGCGATGGCAAAACCGACCAAGCCAGCAAATGCGGTCAATACGATGGCCTCTACCACAATCTGACGCTTCACAATGACTGGGGTTGCCCCAAGTGCCCTACGCACACCTATTTCCTGGGTACGTTCCTTTACCGTGATCAAAAGGATATTACTGATGGCGATGACACCCGCGAGCAGGGTAAAGATCCCTACAAAAAAGGAGAATCCTTTGAGCACCATGGTAAACCCGGTAATATTGTTGAATATTTCGGACATATCGAAGCTGCCTATGGCACGTTCGTCATCCGGATGTATATCGTACTTGGCTTTTAAAATGCTTTTGATCTGGGCTTCCACGAACGGCACAGGTGTATTCTCTTCAACGGCAATGGCCATCCATCCCATACGATCACCTGAATTAAAGGCTTTTTGAAAAGTGCTGAACGGGATGAACACCGCGTTCTCACCATCAATATTAATATTGTTGTTGGGTTTATAGATGCCCACTACGCTAAAATATACCCCATTGATACGGATTTCCTCGCCAATCGCTTTTTCGCCTTTTTCAAAAAGGAGCTTATAAGTTTCTTCCCCAATGACACAGACTTTTTTGGAATCTTCAATATCAGTCTGGTTTAAAAACCGGCCTTCCACCAACTTCTTTTTGGTGATATTGTCAATTTCAGGATAATCCCCATATACGGAGGAACCACTTGTCTGTCCATTTCTGTATACGCTTACGGTACCTCTATGGCTAGCCAACTCAATACGTGGCGCAAGGACTTCAATTTCAGGAATCTGTCTTTTCAGGATGTCCGCATCCTCCAACTTGTATCGGATTCTTCTTCCACGCTCAAAGCCCTTATAGGGTTCGGAGGTGGATTGACCCCAAACAAACAAGCTATTTGAAGCTGTACCGGCAAAAAGTTTGTTGAACCCGTTGCTCATCCCGTTGGCAGAACCCAACAACAGCACCAAGATGATCATAGCGAAGATAACCCCCAACATGGTCAAAAAGGTCCTGAACATGTTCTTGCCCAGGGTATGAAAAATTTCTATCCACAAGTCTTTATCAAATAACCACATAACTATTTATCACTTAGTGCAACAATGGGTTTAACGTTTGCGGCCTTCATAGCCGGCAACAAGCCAGCCAATACTCCTGCAATAATCAATATGATGGTCGCAGTGACCACCACGGAAAGGCTTACGGAAGGATTGCTGAAGGCTGGTGTCTGGATTGCAGGTCCTACCGCAGCCAGAATCATCCACGCAAAAGCCAATCCCACAAAACCAGAGATGGCTGTGATGAAAACAGATTCCAACAACACCAAATTGATAATTTGGCGCGGTCTGGCACCCAATGCTTTTCGCACCCCGATTTCCTTGGTTCGTTCCTTGATGGTAAATACCATAATGTTACCGATACCTACGATTCCAGCAACCAAGATCAAAAATCCGACACCAATACCAATAGCTTTGAGCACCGCGGTAAAACTGCTGATATTGTCAAAAGCCTCGGCATAGTTCCAAACATAGAGTCCAGCTTGGTCTTCGGGTGAAATCTTATACCTGCGTTTCATTAGGATTTCCAATCTTTCCGAAAACTCCAAGGCTTCCGAAAGGTCGTAATTGGGATTGTACGTTAGGGCAATGGCATTGATGTCGTTGGTGTTACTGTAAATCCGTTGGTACGTACTTACGGGCGCATAAATCATTCGTTCTGCGTTGTCGTCCCCATCATCCGTAAAGATTCCGATGACCCTGAACGGTAATCCATTGAATTCGACAAATTTCCCTAGTGGGTCTTCATCCTTAAAGAGATCTTCAGCTACTTTTCTTCCGATAACAGCCACCTTGGCCTTATTCACAATATCGGCCTCATTGATATACCTACCTTCCATTACCAAGGTTTTTTCTATGGCCTGATGATCGGGATGTACTGCCTGTACGGAGTAGGACCCTGTTTCGGCTTTATACCTTGCCGTCGCATTGGCATAGTACCTTGCACTGATGTATTCTATATCGTTTGGGAAGCTTTGTTTGATGTACTCTAAATCATCGTTCTTGAGCTGGATGCGTCTGCCGGCTTCAAAACCGCCATATGCCTTGGATGTGGTTCCAGGGCGAACAAAGATGGAGTTGGTGGCATCGTCATTGAACTGCCCTACAAAACCATTCTGCATCCCATTTACCGAGGCCAACAGCATCACCAGAATAAAGATGGCCCACCCCACTGAAAAACCCGTCAAAAAGGTTCTCAGCTTATTGGTCTTCAGCGTGTTGAAAATTTCCTGCCAAACGTCGCGATCAAACATACTGTTCCGCTCTTACTTGTTCTACTTTTTTATCTTCCACAATTACCCCGTCCTTTAGGTGCACAATACGTTTGCACATGTGGGCAATATCTTCTTCGTGGGTTACCACCAAAATGGTGTTTCCGTCGTCGTTAATTTTTTGGATAAGGTCCATTACTTCGTAAGACGTTTTACTGTCCAAAGCACCGGTGGGCTCATCCGCCAAAAGGACTTTGGGTTCAGCAGCCATGGCACGGGCAATGGCCACCCTTTGTTTTTGACCTCCGGAAAGCTCGCTGGGCAAATGTCCTGCCCATGGTTTTAGTCCTACGCGCTCCAAATATTGCATGGCTTTTTCTTGTCGCTCCCTTCTGGGTACCTTTTGGTAGTACAACGGAAGGGCAACGTTCTCCAAAGCGCTCTTATAGTTGATTAGATTAAATGACTGGAATATGAATCCCAAGAATTTGTTTCGGTATTGGGCTGCCTTGGTCTCGCTCAGATTTTTGATTGGCACGCCATCCAAGGTGTACTCCCCTGAGTCGGCTCCGTCCAACATTCCCAAAATGTTCAACAAGGTGGATTTACCTGATCCCGAAGACCCCATAATGGCCACAAGTTCGCCTTCCTCTACTTTAAAATTGATTCCCTTTAAAACATGAAGGGAATTGCTTCCCATTTTATAGGATTTATGAAGATCTTTGATTTCTATCATGATTGATGATGTTAGCTATCTTACGTTTACCTCTGCAAGTAAGACATTAAAGTTGTTAAAATGTTACAAGATTTTTTACTTTTTTTTCGAAAGGGTGGTTTTTAATGCCTATTCCTTGGCCAATGCGTTCCATACCTTGACCTTGTCACTGGCTCCCAAACCTGACTTGACCTCTACGAATATGCCATCGCTCACGCCAAGGTCCACCTCTTTTCTTTCGAATTGCTGGTCGGCGGTTTCCACCTCAACATACGGTTTTTTGGTCTCATCATCAAATTGCACCAAGGCCTCCTTTACGGCCAACACGCTATCGGCCCTTGCCAAAATAATAGAAGCGTTCGCACTGAGCCCTGCACGAATAAAAACGGTATCATTCTTCCTGAGGGTTCCTTTGATCTCAAACTGAATGGCCCCATTTTCCTCCTTGCCTTTAGGAGCAATATAGTCGAGCACAGCGTTGAACACTCGGTTTTCAATGGCACCTACCGTAATTTCCAAGGGAAGGTCTTCCTTGATTTTCCCCACCTCCGATTCGTCTACCTTTCCTTCGAAGATCATTTTGTCAACATCGGCTATGGCTGCAATCGTGGTGCCCTCATTAAAGGTATTGCTTTCGATGACCTGATTGCCCACTTCCACGGGCACTTCCAAAACCATCCCGCTTACCGTGGCACGTATCAAGGTATTGGCGGAATTGCTCAAACCGCTGGTGGTACCCGTCTTTACAATATCATATCGCTGATTGGCCGCTGCATAGGCTTGCTTGGCCTGGTCGTAAGACACTTCTGCCCTTTCCAGGTCAGCTTTTGGGATAACGCCCTTGCCAAATAGATTGGATTGGCGCTGGTAGTTCCGTTTTTGATCGTCCAAATTGATCTTGGCCTCGTTAATGGCGTTCTTGGCATCATTGAGTGCAGAAAGATTGGGCACCACCTTGATTTTTGCCAACAGGTCCCCAGATTTGACGTAATCGCCACCTTCCACATAGATTTCCTCGATCACACCCGAAATATTAGGTTTGATCAATACCTCTTCCAAAGGAAGGATGCTTCCCGTGGCCACGGCCTTTTTCACAATAGTCTGTTTGGACGGTGTTTCGGTTTCGTACACCACAGGGTCTTCCGCATTTTTCTGATAGAGATAGTACATGGAGCCACCGAACACTATTACGATGAGCAACAAGATGACAATGGTTACCGATTTTTTCATTTTACGTATTGTTAATTGATTGATTCTTACTTTTTATTCTGTTCGCAATGCTTCAATAGGCCGAACCTTTATGGCGCTCTGTGCAGGAATGAACCCGGCCAGAAGCCCGGACACCATCAAGATGGTGAGAGCACCAGTTACCACGCCCACGCTTACACTTGGATTCATGAACATATCCACGGGCCCTACGCTATCCAATAGTGAGTTGATTCCGAAAATGACCAACGAGCCAAAAATAATCCCTACCATCCCCGAGATCAGGGTCAGGAAAATGGATTCCATTAAAATTTGCTTTTTAATGGACCACGGCTGTTCCCCCAAAGCCCTTCGGATACCAATTTCCTTGGTACGCTCCTTTACCACGATGAGCATTATATTGCTTACCCCAATAATTCCGGACAGCAGCACCATGATCCCCACAATGTAGGCGACTCCTTTTAATGCCCCGAATAGGCTCTCCACACGATTGTATTGTTCGTACAGATCAAAGTAGCCGACGGCTCGGGTATCTTCTGGATGGACTTTGTGGCGTTTTTTCATAACATCCACAATCTTATCCTTTAGTTGGGAGATGGAGCTACCATCGTTCGCCGTAATCGCCATCCAACCTACATCCTCTCCGCGGTTGAATGCCTGAGAAAAAGAGGTAAAAGGCACGAAAATCTCCTTTTGGCCCTCTTCGCCCCCATCACTGGTGTTCTTTTTATAAGTACCGATGACCATAAAGTTGACTCCCTGTATCTTGATGTAGGTGCCCAATGCATCCTCTTCCTTATCATAGAGGTCGTTCTTTACCCCCTGACCTATAATGGCCACTTTTCTTTTTTCCTTGATGTCGTTATAATTCAAGAACCGGCCTGAGGTAACCGTCATGGGATCCTGATTGATAATTTCCGGATAATCGCCATACACATTGAACGCTCCAGTTCGGGTGCCGCGCACCACATTATTGTTGCCGCCAAACCCACCTAATTGATTCCGTGGGGAGATAAACCTAAGGTTGGGCACATTGTCCCGCAATGCCTGCACATCGCCTATCTTAAACTCAAAGCGTCGCCCCTTGGGCAAGCCCTCGTGGCCCTTGGTGGTGGCACGGGTCCACATAAACATGGTGTTGGTGGCAATGTTCCCAAAATCCTGTTTGATACCATTTTCCAGACCCTTACCGGCCGCCAACAGTACGATAAGGATAAAGATGCCCCAGCAAACACCAAAGGCCGTAAAAATGGTACGCCACACATTGGTGGTGAGCACTTCTATAATTTCCCGCCATCTATCTTTATTGAACATATCGGTTAGGTTATTCGTCCCTCAAGGATTCGATTACTTTTACTTTTGCAGCGCGGTACGCGGGCACAAAACCGGCCAAGGTTCCTGCCACGATGAGCACAATTACGGTGGAAAAAGCCACATTGAAATTTACGGAAGGGTTCATGATATAGTCTACTTCGATATGGGGACCTACAAGTTCCAGCAATGCCATACTAAAGATAAGTCCGCCAAAGCCTGAAATTGCCGTCACAAAAATAGCCTCATGCAGAATCATGGCAATGATTGACCATGGCTTGGCACCCAAAGCTTTTCGAATTCCTATCTCGCGGGTACGCTCCTTCACTACGATCATCATAATATTGCTTACCCCAACCACCCCAGCGATAATGGTGCATACGCCCACGAACCAGAAAAACAGTTTTATGTTATTGGTAAGCCCGTAGTAGCGTTTGGCCTCTTCCATGGCGCTCCATACCTCAATGGCACCTGTATCGTCTGGAGCCACCGTATGGGTCTGCTGTAGGTATTGTTTTAGGTCATCCTTAAAATTTACTGCCTGAGTCACCGCAGCATCAAAATTATCCACCGGAGGCAAGGTAAAGGACATATTGTTGATTCTATTGCCACCATTAAAAGTGCGTTGCGCCGTAGAAATGGGTATGAATATATTTTCTTCTTCCCGCTCGCGCATTTCTTTAAAGACGCCAACAATTTTAAAAGGAATGCCAGATATATCGATAAACTCCCCGATGGGCGTTTCGACGTTGCCAAAAACATCCTTCTTTATTTTGTTCCCGATGACGGCCACTTTTCCATTGGAAATTTCATCTTGGTAATTAATGAACCTTCCCTCGGCCATTTGGGCATTATCAATAAGTTGGAAGTCGGACCCTACACCTTGGACGCTATAAATCAAGGCTTCCTTTCCGTAGTTCACGCTCACGCCCCTAACAAATATCCTTCCAGAGCTGTACTCAATATCATCGTTGAACATGGCACTGGCCTTGTCGTAATTTTCGTTGACCAGCTGAATGCGCCTTCCAGGATTGAGTCCTTTGTATTCCTTTGAAGTCACTCCAGGCCATACCCACACGCTGGTAGACGCATCTTGTTTGAATTCGTTTTCGATGCCATTGCGCATGCCTTGCCCAAATCCCAAAAGAATGACCAAAATAAAGATACCGGAGGCTACGGAGAGACCGGTCAAAAAGGTACGGAGTTTGTTCTTTCGTATGGTGTCAAATATTTCTTGCCACCGCTCCAAGTCGAACATAGGTCAGTGATTTTGATTGATGAACGCCTAAGCGTATATCTATAAGACAATCAAAGTCGCAAAATGTTACAGTTCTGGTCGAAATTTATGGGAATAGAGCGGGTTAGGCCCGCATTTTTCGGTAAATGAAGTAGAAAAGTCCGGCTACCAGCACATAGGGCACCGCCATCAAATACACGATACCATTGTTGATGCCTTCGGCCGTTCTGCCATCGGCCTCACTTTCCACCACTGCGCGACACATAGCACACTGGGCATCCGCAACGGTAGGGAGTACCAATAGAAGGATAATGATGAGGAAGAATCGTGTTTTCATAACAAATCAATAGGGGTAATAAGGTGAAATCATCAGATAGACCAAAACCCCGGTTACCGCCACATAGAGCCAAATAGGAAATGTATACTTTGCCCATTGCCTGTGGCTTTCAAAATCATCCAAATACACTTTGGAATAGGTGATGAGCACTAACGGTATTACGGCAATGGATAGCACAATGTGGGTCATCAATATAAAATAGTAGATGTATTTGATGGGCCCCTCACCACCAAAAACGGTCGATTCCGATGTCATGTGATAGGCTACGTACATCACCAAAAACAAGGCTGAAAGCACAATGCAAGTGGTCATTAATTTTTGATGTGTCTGTTTCTTACCATTTTTTATGGCTATGACCGCTACAATTAAAAGAATGGCGGTAAGTCCATTTATGCCCGCGTAGATCGGCGGAAGAAATGATAGGGGTTCTGCATTGGGAATTTTATATCCGAACAATAGGGCAACCACTAAGGGAATTGCAATGGAGATAACGGTAATCCATTTGTTGAACCGCTTTTCCTTTAAGGTAAGTTCATCGGTCATTCTGCCAATAGTTTTTTAATGTCCTCTTTCAAAATGCTTATCTGCTGGGTCTCTCCATCAGAGTTGACTCCTTGCTCCTCGGTTATGGTTCCACGATAATAGATCAATGGGTTACCAAATTCATCTTCCCGCGAACGAATATACCCATTTTTATCAACCAATGCGAACATCCCAGAGTGCTCAAAGCCGCCTGGCGCCTCTTGGTCCTCGTTTGCAAAAATGTAGAATCCTTGCTGGGCCAATTCATATATTTTGTCCTTATCACCAGTCATCAAATGCCAGTCCTTATCCGTGATTCCGTATTTGTTGGCATACGCGGTCAGTACCGTGGGCGTGTCATATCTTGGGTTGATGGTAAATGAGGCTACGCCAAAATCTTCACTGCCCTTGAAGGTTTCCTGCAATTCTACCAAGTTCTTGGTCATAATGGGGCAAATCGTAGGGCAAGTGGTAAAGAAAAACTCGACTACGTAAACTTTTCCCAGATAATCCTTATTACTGATCAGGACACTATCTTGATCGTAGAACTCAAAATCGGGCACCTTGCGTTTTTCCCCTTGGTTGACCACAAAACCTACTTCCTTGTTCTTGGAAATACTGCTCATACGGTCGTTCTCGACCACTGTACCACCTTTTACCCGTTTTGTGATTTCGTAGACCGCAAAGGTCCCGAAAATCAATATGATGGCGGATACCCAGATATACGTATACTTCTTCTTGCTATTTGATCCTGTCGGCATTGTTCTTTTTTAAGGCCAAACGATATTCTGCCAAGATAATCTTGACATCGTCCACCATTTTGTTATTCAGTTCCGCAACGGACGAGGTGTCGAACCCATATTTGGTCCCTTCATCCTCATCATCTGTTCTACCCCTTAGCTTAAGGTCTTTGTCTATAATAAATACATAGGGGGTGGACAACTGGTTGTCCAATTCAATATTGCTGTCCAAGGAGCTAAAAAGACTCTTAATCTCCGCTTCTGAACCGTAAGCGAAGTACCATTTATCCACATTGGAGAGTTTACCCAATTCCGCCTTCAATTCTTCCACTTGCTCCTGTTTGCCTTTTGGCACCACCATCACCATTTGAAAATCGTTGAACTCCCCAAATCTTTTGTAAATTTTTTGGTTCAGGTTAAAGGCGTTCCCTTGCATGGCTCCGATGTCCGTACCAAAAAAACCAAGAACCGTTATCTTGCCCTTCAATTGGCGTGCAGGATCCATCTGGGAAACATCCATCACATTTTCGGTAAGGATGGGCAGGCGACCAAAGTTATTCACTCCGGAAGCAAAAAAGAGATAAACCACCACGGGGAGTATAAAAAGTATCCCTAAAACTATTTTCTTTTTCATAGTATTTCAGCCCTACAAAAATAAAAAAAGACGGTTGGAAAACCGTCTTTTAAATTTGTTAAATACTTGTTTAGAAGTCCCAAGTCACGAATCCTTCTGTAAAAACGTTATGGATATAATCCGCCTCGAAAAGCAAAATGAATATCAAATAACAGATAAGGAAAACAGGGACCCAAACAATTACCCTTCTCAATGAAGTTTTTTCGTCCCTTAGGTGCATAAAGTCCCATGCAATGTAATAGGCCTTCACTAAAGTGAGGATAATGAAAATCCAGTTGAGCAACTTCATCCCAAGGAAGTAGTTGTCCGTTAAAAACGCTGGCTTAACAATACCCAATGCCACCTCAATGGCGGTCACAATGGAAAGGAAGATAAGTACGCCCCAAATCTTTTGGGTATTCGACTTAAATTTTACCAGTCCTCTAAAAATCTCAAGTTTATGTTCGTGTGCCATTTATAATCAATGTTTTTATACCAAGTAAAAGAATGTAAATACGAATACCCATACCAAATCCACAAAGTGCCAGTACAGTCCAACCTTTTCCACCATCTCATAGTGACCTCTGCGTTCGTAGGTACCCAAAATCACATTAAAAAAGATGATAATGTTGATCACTACACCCGAGAATACGTGAAAGCCGTGGAATCCGGTGATAAAGAAAAAGAAATCGGCAAACAGTCGGTGTCCGTATTCATTATGAATCAAATTGGCACCTTCCACCACTTGATTGGCTTCCAATATTTTAGCCAAGGATTGCTTTCTATCCAAAACTGTTTTTTCGCCTTCTTCGTTCAATATTTCGGTGCGGATCAGAATATTGGGGGTTGCCTTGAATCCTTCCACAACTTCGTTTAAGGAGTAGGACGTTCTATATCCTTCTGATTGATACCAAATTCCCTCGCTGGCCTCATGTTTTACCCTTTCCTCTGGTAAGGTTTTTGCAAAATCCGCCAATGCTGCTCTCTTACCGGTTTCGGCATTTACAAACTGAAGGATCCTACCTGAGTTGGTCTCCACCGCTCCGTAATCCCCTTTGATAAACGTTGCCCATTCCCAAGCCTGTGAACCAACAAAGATGGCACCAAAAACAATGGTCAGGAACATATAAAGAATGACACTTTTTTGCTTCATCTTATGCCCTGCATCCACAGCCAATACCATGGTTACGGAAGAAATAATCAGAATAAAGGTCATAAAGGCTACGTAGTACATGGGTGCTTCTACACCATGCAAGAACGGAAAGTGGGTAAACACCTCATCGGCTATGGGCCACTGTTCAATAAACTTAAATCTAGAGAAACCATACGCTACCAAAAACCCAGAAAAGGTCAAGGCATCCGACATGATAAAGAACCACATCATCATTTTTCCATAGCTAGCACCGAGGGGCTGATTTCCGCCTCCCCAAACGCTGTCTTCTGTACCGGTACTTACCGTTGCATCCATAAAAAAGGTCGTTTTATTAAAACTTTCACAAATTTACATTTTTTGATGTATTGTAAAAGACAAACTTGAGTGAAAACTGCTCCAAACAAGTTTTATTTCACGATATACATAAATAGAATTAGATATACCCAAATAAAATCCAAAAAATGCCAGAAGGTGGCGCCAAGCTCCAATCCCAACATATTTTCGGGGGTATACTTATTTCTGAGTTGCTGCACCAATACCACCGAAAGTGATATGAGACCTGCCACTACGTGGGCAATGTGCACTGCTGCCAACAAAAATACGTAGGACATCTTAATATTGCTCGTTGGACCCGTAAAATAATATCCGTTTTCCAGCATTTGGGAAAACCCGACAAACTGGAGAGATATAAACGCAATCCCCAGGACAAATGTGACCACCAAGAAGAGGGTTCCCATTTTTTGATTGTCCTTTGCGGTAGCCTTTTTCGCCAATAAATAGGTAATACTGCTCAAAACTATGATTGCCGTACTAATATAGAAGGCACTTGGCAAATCCAAATCGCTTACCCAATCCTCCCGTTTGCTGCTGACAATATAGGCACTGGTCCAACCAGCGAAGCCCATGATCAAACTCACAATACCGAACCAGAGCATCATTTTCTTTGCCCTTCTGTTCTTTTCCTTTGCTGTTCCTTGGGTTAAATCCATTATTAACTTATAAACTTATCTATTACGTATACAACTTGAATCAATGATATGTAGGTGACGCTTGCCAACATCAACTTTCTTGCCGAGGCATTGTCCCGGTTTTCATACAGTTTGAAAGCGAAGAACAACATCACCAAACCAGATAGCAACACAATGACGGCTGCAGGTATGGAGAGATGCAATCTTCCCGTGAATCCGAAAACGGGGATAATGGAAATCACGATCATCCAAATAGTATATAGAATGATTTGCAAAGCGGTTCCTTTATCCTTGTTCCCTGTGGGCAACATTTTAAATCCAGCTTGCTTGTAGTCCTCATCCAACATCCAGCCCAATGCCCAGAAATGGGGAAACTGCCAAAAAAATTGAATCATGAACAGGGTACCGGGCTCTATGCCAAAATCGTCCGTGGCGGCCACCCATCCCAACATAAAGGGAATGGCTCCAGGAAAGGCTCCCACAAAAACCGCAAGAGGCGATTTCGTTTTTAAGGGCGTGTACACACTGGTATACAAGAAGAGCGATATGGCACCGAACATGGCTGTCTTGGGGCTAAGTGCTAAAAGGGACAGCACCCCGAGAACCGTCATTAAAATGGCCACCACCAACGCGGTCCGTACCGACATTCGGCCAGAGGGTATGGGTCTATTTCGGGTACGTTTCATAAGGGCATCCAAATCCCGCTCTATAATTTGGTTATAGGCGTTGGATGCACCCACCATACAATAACCCCCGAACATCAGTAATAAGAGAGACAACAAATCAATCTGATAGGCCCCCAAGAGATATCCTGCAATGGAAGAGAACACCACGCTAACGGCCAACTTGGCCTTGGTAATCTCCTTAAAATCGGAAAATAGTAAGGAAAGTGTGTTATTTTTTACGGAACCTACGGCAGACTTCATCCACAACTATATTGGCTGGCAAAGATAACGCCAGAGCTTATCTTTTGCAACCAAAGCTCACGTTTTATGATTCTTATAGCAATTGAACAAAAAAAAGCCCGAACAGCAAACTGTTCGGGCTTTTTCCATTCCTGCCTCGACAGGAATTTATAAAGTTTTATTGCAACTTAAAGGTAATTGGAATACTGAATGGTACCTTAACCGGACGACCTCTTTGTTTTCCAGGGGTCATCTTTGGCAATTTTTCAATGATTCTTCTTGCCTCGGCTTCCAAGTTTTTATCTGGACCACGCATTCTAATGTTACCGATGCTTCCATCTTTTTGAATCACAAAAATAACACTAACCCTACCTTGGACTCCCATCTCTTGGGCGATTTCTGGGTAGCGGAAGTTTTTACGAATGTGGTTCTGCATCATTTCTTGGAAACATGCCTTTTTATCCTTGGCGTTCTCACAACCTGGAAAAACAGGCACATCCTCAATTACGGCGAAGGGTACGGAAATATCTTCTTCCACTTCTTCCACTTCAACCTCTTCGATTTCTATAACCTCTTCTTCTTGGCTTGTTTCGGTAGACTCGATTACGGTCTCTTCCACTTCTTCTTCATCCTCTACAACCTCGATAACTTCGGGGGCAGCAGGTGGCGGTGGTGGCGGTGGAGTCTTTATCTGCTCTGTCATCGGCACTTCTTCGTCCAATTGATCTTCAACATTCATCGAAATGTCGTAGTTATTGGCCTTGTCGTACTTTTTCCACTCCATGGCTCCGTAGACCAATGCCAAAACAGCAGCCAATCCTATAACAAAGTACAGGGTACTGTTTCTTCCTACGTCTGCTTTCGGGTTCTTTTTTGGTTCCATCCTTTTTCTCCTTTTCTAAATTTAGTGTTTGCTAATTTAATTATTAATTGGTTAAATAAACAATTAAAATTTCCATTTTAACGGGTTTTTCTTGGAAAAAACCCACCGAATTAGTCCTATTCCTGCAAATGCTCCCAATGTATTTGCAAAAACATCGCCCAACTCGGCCATACGATCTGTGGTCAGTGTGTACTGTAATATTTCAATAAGTATACCATATATAATGGCCAAAACCAAAACAACCCTAGTGGTTTTGACCAGACCTAGGTTTCCCATGGTTCTTTCCCTTACACTCATGCAGCCTACAAAGCCGAACACCAAGTAGAATATAAAGTGGGTGATTTTATCGGCATAGGGAATAGTAAAACTCCCCGGGTCCAAGTCCATGGCTGGGAAAGAAAATAAGCTGAGCATGGTGATGACCACTACCCAGCTTATAAATAATAAGGTATATCCAATTGTTTTACGCACCGATCAATTCCTTGTAGTCGTCGGCACTCATCAGACCGTCGACCTCCGAAGGGTCACTTATTTTAATTTTGATCATCCATCCATCACCATAAGGGTCGGTATTTACCTTTTCTGGTTCGTCTTCCAAGGACTCATTGAACTCCACGATTTCCCCACTTAGTGGCAAAAACAAATCGGAAACAGTTTTAACAGCTTCCACAGTTCCAAACACTTCCTCTTTGTCCAAGGTTTCGTCCAAAGTCTCCACTTCCACATAAACAATGTCACCCAATTCGCTTTGGGCAAAATCCGTGATTCCTACGGTAGCGGTATCTCCATCTATCTTGACCCATTCATGGTCCTTGGTGTACTTTAATTCTGATGGTATGTTCATTACTCTATTTTTGAATTAGTAGATGGGCAAATGTAACTGATTGCCGAAAGCTTTTCAAGCAAACATGTGGACAAAATACGAGAAAAATGGATTCTACCGGTAATTAGTTGCCAAAGTTGTACCGCAGTGTAAAGCCTGCATTGATCGTGGTCTGCGGAAATGCGGTGGAAACGGCAAATTCCGAGAAAGCATGATCGTAAAAGAAAAGGGCATTCAAACTTTTGCTCAAGGCGTAGTCCGCGGTGAACTTTACGGACATCAACCGTTGTCCGGAAGTAATCTGGTTGTTATCGATATCCAAATTGCGGATGATGGTAATGTTATCGCGAAGCGAAACGTCCGCCTTCAAGTTAAGGTCCCCTTTGAGCCTTGTCTTTTCACCTCCAATATTCGTCACGAATTTCACATCCTTGAAACGATACCCTAATCCCACGGTGTATTCGTCACCGTTGATTTCCGTTAGAAGATTATTGTCGAAACTTAAGGACAACGTTCGGCTGGTGCGAATCTCTCCCAAAAAGCTAAAGGAATTCTGCATTTCAAAATCCACTCGAATCAAAGGACTGAACTCATCGGTCAGCACCACATTGTTGATGAGCGTCTTTGGAAGCAAGTCCCCATTTTCAGGGTCAAACGTGGTATTCTGTCGTTCCAAATTGGTCTGGAAAGAGTTTACACTGTAGGCGGCCCGATACCCATGGCTCAAGGAAAAACGTTTGAATTTCTTTTTGAACCATCTGTTCTTCATCAAACCGGTGTACTTTACATTCCAGTTGGGAATAGGGATTTCACGAAAGGCATCCATATTTACCCGGTTTACATCCTGACCCGTATAGGCTGCAAAGAATGCAGGCAATAATACATCTTGTTGTGTTTTGCCGTAGCGTTCGGGGAAACCATCCTCATCCAAGGTTCCAGGTGTTTCTCCCCTATCCGATACCAATCGGTTCGCTATGGTTATTCTATTTTGTTTGAATTGCTCAAAGGTTTCAGAGTCAAACTCATCGCTCTTTCGGAATACGGTACCGATCATGACCGTTGAAATACTGAAGTTGCCCATTTCGTTGATCAGACCATCTTGTCCATTGGCCCATTCCCCGGGGCTATAACTTTCCTGCAAGGAGCTCATAAAGTTTCTATCCGCATTCAAATCGATGGTCAAATCCTGAGTAGGCTGTGCGGTTGCCGTGATATTGAGCTGCTTGTTGGTATTTTGCATAAACTGACGGCTGTATTCGGGGTAATTGGTCAACCATCCATTACGCGCCGCCTCGAACCTTACATCGGCTTGACTTCCGAAAACAAAGCCCAAGGTAGGTCTAGTGGTTCCGATAAATCCAATGGACTGGGTGTATCCGGGCAAAACGGTTCCTCGGTTTTCACTGTAATTCACATTGACCCGCTTTACCATAGTAAGCACATCCACCAGAGTATTGAAGCCTTTACTGGTCTTTTTGGGAGCATTGTCATCCTCACCGTTGGCGAGATTTCCTGCTTTGTCCCTTCGCACTGCAGCTTGCGTAGCGGTTACCTTCCCGTCGCGCTTTTTAAGTCCCAAGAAATCGTATAGTCGCTGCATGCTCATGTTGGCCGTGAGGCTATGGGTACTTGCATTTTGCACCACATTGATGTCCTCGTTGGCCACTTCGCGCAATGCATCACCACCACGCTGCCAGTCAAAATTACTGGTGTAGGTATATTGTGCGTTGATAAAATTGAGGAAGGGTATTTTGCTAAAGGGCAGTTCGTAATTCAATTGCATCTGCTGGGCATGCCTGTTGGGCTCACCTACATCAAAAAATCCATCCCAAAGATTTAGGGTTTGGTCTATTCCTGAATCGGGATCATCGTCCACATTGAAGTAGTTCCGTACGATGTTATTGTTGGATGCGGTTAAATTCAACCGCAAGGATTTCGTCAAACTGTAGTTAAGGGCATATTGCCAATTGAAGAGATAATTACGCTGTTGCAATAAGGGCAGTTCCAACGCTTCAACCCCTGGCTCCAATACATCCCTGTATCGCTGTTGATTAAAGGAACGGTTGTAATTGGCGTTTACGGACAAACTTGTGGGCAAGGCATTAAAGTTCAAATCTTTGAGCCATTGCCAGTACTTGCCCGTGAGCACAGAATCTTTTTTGGCAAAGGGCGCCACAGGTGCGGGTTTAAAGTTATGGTTGTACACAAACCCAGTGGTCACGTTTTGGTCCCTAAGTTCGGCCACCTCAAAATCTCGATGGTCGGTCTCGTTGTAGGAATAATTAAAGGTGAAGTTCTCCACATCGAAGAAATTCTCCTCGGCTTCCTCACCCCTATTTTTTCTTACCCCGATCAGGTTGATACTGGTCCGCTTGGTATAATCCTCCGCCTGCTCTTTGATGGATTCGGCCTCTTCGGCCGTTGCGGCTGCCGCAATTCTGTCATCCAAACGCAGATCATCGTATACCGGGTCAAATTCCGGAGTGATCAAGGTTTCTGAAATCCCGTAGTTGAAGGGCAATTGCAGGTTCCACTTTTTAGGGAATAATTGGCCTACGTTCACATTGGTCACTACGTCATACGAAATGGCATCCTCCAAGGCACGTTCAATCGGGGTTTGGTCGATGGAACCAAAACCTGAAGTGCTTCGGCTTCCGGTTGCGGTGACGTTGGCAAAATCGGCCATATTGGCGTCCAAGGCAGCGGTTGCGGCCCAACCTCCGCTATTCTGAAGACCGGCCAAACGCAGTTCGTTGAACCAGACTTCGCCACGGGCCGGAAGGTCGTCAATGTTCTTGACACCTACCATCATGCCCCGGATACTTCCCAACGACGGATTACCTCGAATCCCGATCCTGATTCTTCCCAAGGTACGGGGCGCAAATTCATCAACCAGAACGGCTTCGCCATCCACAATTTCATAATAATTGATGTCATCCAAAGTTTGATCGGATATCCCCTTTGACTTCACCTTGTTCAAATCGCTGAGGACGACATCTATCTCATTGACATCGGGCCAAATTTCCTCGGCCGATGTGGAACCGAAGGGCGTAAATTGAAGCGGAAGCTCTATCTGATAAAAATTTTCCGTGAAATCGGTACCTATTCGTAAGAAACCAACCAAAGGCGTATCGCTATCGGAATAATCCGTATTGAATATTTTTTCGGCGTGCATGAACATTTTTAAGCGCTCGTATTGGCGGACATCAATGTTCACGTTTTTGAACACCCCTCGGGAATCCTGGGACTCCAAATTCTCCACCACAAAGGAAAGGGATTGCTCGTTCTGACGGATGATGGTGTTATTGTTGTTCAATTGCTCGCGGATAACACCTGGAGGCAAAACGTAGGGAATAGGCTGTCTACCGAAATTCTCCTCAATATTCACCGTGTTCACATCGGTTACCGTTGCATCATCGGAGGGGTCGTTGTCCACATCGGGCTGTAAGGATCGGGTGAATGTTCTCCAATCTCCACGAACCAAATCCAAGGTAGCAAATCGTAACACTACATCATCCGAAAAGCCAGTAAGGTACATCCGCATGAAGCTTATGGATCTAAAGTCGGAGATTCCGCCCACGGCATCGGTAAAGTCGCTCAGCGGGATTTTGTACTGTATCCACCTTCGATTCAATTGGGTTCCATTCGGCAACGTTGGGGTCAAACCTTCGCGGATATCCGTTACATACTTATCATCAACCGTTGTGTTTGGTTTTATTTGGATGCGATATTCGTAGTAACTGTTTATGGTATTCATGGTCAAATCGCGGTCAATATCCTCCACGTCGGGCAAGGTCGTGGAGCCGCGATTCGTATTGGTTACGGCAACGGGTGAGTTTCCTTGGGTATTATTGAAATCAGAGTAACGCTCCAAGATGCTACCCTCCCTATTCAAATAGTAACGATAATTATCCAAGGCAGGGTCTTCTGCCGGACCATTATAGATGGATGCTTCAGCAGCGTCATCATACCCATCCAGACCAAGATCTTGGGCGGCCCTGTTGGTCTCATCGGCATCAAAAGCGTACACCAAGGATTGGGTAGAGGGCACTTGACCCCAAATGGTTTCCCTAGGAATCTCATTATTGGTACTGGCAGGCAAACCGTTTTCGTATTGTTTCCTGCCATCCTTAAGGATGTCCTCGGAGATATTCCCCAAATTCAGTACTAATTCACCCACATTGGCATCGGTTGTTTCCCCGTCAATGTAGGGGTCCAACACCCAAAACTGCACAAATTCCACGTTGGATTGTTCAAAATTGGTGCTGCTCAAAGGCCGCATGATTCCACCCCATTTGGCGCTGGGCGCTTCCGTTTCAAAACTTGGGTTGGCGTTGTATGGTCCTTTTTGATTAGGGTAGTACACAATATCCAAAGTACTCTGCACCTGGGTCTGCCCTTGGGCAATATCGGTTTCGGTAAAGACCTCATCAATAAAAACGCGTCGCGTAGCGTTTGAGGAAATATCGTTATCGGACATTCCGGTGGGGCGTTGGTTCGTGTAAAAAATAGGGTCGATGGTGTACCAGGCCATTTTTGCCCTTTCAAAACCCACATCTATCCCGGTTCTATCATTGATAAATTCCACTGGAGGGCTCGCCAAGCTCCATCCCAAGGAAGAACGGATATCAATCAGTGCTTGGGCTCCTTCAAAATCATCCAAATACGTGGTGGTCTCACCTCTAAAATCGGCATTCTTTGGTGAATTGGGCCTTAAGAAAGCCACCTCGCCCCTCAATGATAAATTGGAGGGCACATCGGTATCAATGTTCGGTAATTTATTGGCCAACCGGGTCAGAAATGGAATTTCCGTGCTAAAATTACCATTCAGCCCAAAAATGGTATTGTTGACTGGCTCAATGCCATAGTTTGATTTTTGGGTCAATGGGCGTTCGTTCAAATTGAGAAGGGTTCCGCCCAAAACAAAGTTCTCGTTGAACTTGTGCTCCACATTTACCCCGGCAAAACGTCGGGTTTGCTGACCAAACACTGCATTGTTCTCCACCGAAATATTGATGGGTGTATTGGATGCCTCCAAACTAGGGTCCAAAAGCTGAACCGTTCCTGCCTGATAGTTCACGGTATAATCGATACCCTCCTGCAATTGACGCCCACCTGCTGTAACCGTAACGGAACCCTGCGGCACATTGAACGCTCCAATGGGAATTCCGTTGTTGGATTGTGAGGTGTACCGACCCTTGATCTGAAATCGGTTTTTTTCCGCATCCTGTAACGATGCCGCCTTGGTCTTGGCATACATATTACGGAACACATATTTTCGTTGGTTTGGATTGTAGCCTTGATCCTCTTCCACATCGTAGACCCCACCACCCAAACGTTCAAAAAGGTATTCCCCGAACGGTTCCACCTTGGTAAAAATAATCCGTCCCGATTGGGAATCTACGGTAATGCCTTCCACATAATCAAAAAATCCATCCCCGCCGGCCTGCACATCGTTGTAAATGTTCAAACGGTCCAAATTGAAAACGTTGAGCAAAATTTGGTCTTCCAATCCGGATGGCCAACCTGCGTTGGGGTCAACAGGAGTGATATAGTTTCTTGGCGTTGGATCGGAATACAGAATATTGAGTTTAAAATCTTCCTGACTCAATTGATAGGCTCCTGTGGAATAGATATTTTTCATCATCAAATCCCAAATGGGATCCTGAACATTGGTAATGTTACTTTTGAGCAACTTCAATACCAATGCATTGTTTTCTATCAAATTGGAATTGGGCGGCACGGTGGTGGCGTCCACCCCACCATTGGCAAATTCCCCCACTTGGAATACCTGCCCACCAAAGGTGTATTGAAAGGCTACACCCAACACCTCATCGTTGCTCAAACTTTGACTAAGCGAGATATACCCCAATTGAGAATCGAACTCATAATCCCGTCCGGGTTCCAGCTTTCGGGCATTTTCCAGAATGGCATAATCAAATCCTTCGTTTACACTGTACCCGGGAACATTGAAACCGGATGCTGCGGTAGCGATATCCCGTATGGCAGGTGTTAGGGCACCGCTCCCAATTTGATTGGGATCATACGCGTTGGCCGCATTCTGTGGAAGTCCTGTTGCTACCGCCGAACCATTGAAAAAGCCTGCTGGGTCTCCGTTGTTGATACCGATACGGGTATTATCGGAAAGGGCCTCTCCCAAATCTTGGATGGCCACTACATTTCTGACATTTTGCGTCTGCTGGTTTCGGTTGGTTACCCAAACCTCCAAGCGGGTAATCTGCACCTGGGTCTGGATAAAGGGATAGAATTCCAAGGCCCTATCGTAATTATCTCGAAAATAGTGCGCCAAGAAAAAGTGACGGTCCTCGTCATAATCCAAAGCGGTCAGGGCAAATTCGTTGACCGTGCCACCGCCCTGTGCTACCACGGTATTGTTCTGGGAACGTTGTTCGGAAAAGACGGCCGTAACCGTAGTTTTTCCAAATTGAAGTTGTGTTTTAACCCCAAAAAGACTCTGAGCCCCAGTGATCAGGGAACTGTTGAGTGGCATGTTCACGTTACCGACTTCAATTTTACGTAGGATATCGTCCTCGGTTGGGGTGTAATCCAGTTTTACCAAATTCTGGAAATCGAATGTGGCTTCTGTGTCGTAATTGGCGGTCACCTGAAGCCGTTCCCCCACTTTCCCAAGCAAACTCAAACTGATGCGCTGATCAAAGTCAAAAGAAAGGTTGGTTCGGTTTCTGGGCGAAAGCGCCGGGTTATCATTTTTTTGCCATAAGATCCCTAGGTCCATGGCCACGGACCCTTGCGGAATCACCTCAATGGTGTTTCCTCCAAAAATGGTCTCAAAAAAGTTATTGTTGACATAGAAATTGGGCAGCAAGTTTTTACGTGCTTCATCACTTCCCGCCTTTTTGCCGGAATAGGCATCGGCCTTTTGCTTAAAATAGGCTTTCATTTGCTCCTTTTCCACCAAATCGTAGTACTGTTCTGGCGTAAGGATTACGGGGTAATTTACATTGAAATCACCAACACTTTCCGTGTATACATAGGTATTGGTCTTGGGGTCGTAGGTATACTTGGCAACAATGCTGTCCGGATTCTCCAAAATAAGGCGGCCAAGCTCAACTCCAGTTTTTGTGGAATCCTGAGCTTGTTCATTGGTTTCCTGTCCCAGCAAAGTGGAAATGGACAGCAAACAAACAACAAAGAAAATGTACTTAAAACGTGTTGGTTTAAGTATTGGTTTTGCCCCTTTTTTCAAACTAGTTACAAATTTTTCAGCGCCAGTTTAATAATGTTCTCTACGCTTAGCGAGGCATCTTGGGAAACTACCTTGTCGACCACCTTTTCGGATTGCTTTCTGGTAAAACCTAGAACCTCTAATGCAGATAACGCTTCTTCTTTATTTGTATTGTTTGATTGTTGTGAAACTTCGCCCATGTCGTACACCTTCAAAATCTTGTCCTTAAGGTCTAAGATGACACGCTGGGCCGTTTTGGCTCCAATCCCTTTTATGGACTGGATTGTGGGCACATCGCCATTGGCTATGGCATCCCTTACTTCGGATGGGGACAGGGAGGACAACATGGTACGTGCCGTACTTGCTCCGACACCTGAAACGGAGATCAATAAACGGAACACATCGCGCTCTGCCCTTTCGGCAAAACCGAACAAGGTATGCGAGTCTTCCTTCACCAGTAAATCGGTATAGATAAATATGCTTTCCTCATCCTTGAGCAGGGAGAAGGTATGCAATGAAATATGCAAAAAATACCCCACTCCATTGCATTCCACAATGGCATATGTTGGATTCTTCTCTACGAGCTTCCCTCTTAAGTGGGTAATCATGGGCGGTTTATTTGGTTATGGTTATTCTCCTTGCATTTTTGCTTTCCTTCTTTTTTCTCGTTCTTGGGCATCTATCACCGCGACTGCGGCCATGTTCACCATTTCGTCCACACTGGCACCCAATTGCAAAATATGCGCTGCACGGGTCAAACCCACCATAATCGGACCAATGGAATCGGCATTGTTGAGGCCTTTCAACAACTTGTAGGTGATGTTGGCAGACTCCAGGTTGGGAAATACCAAGGTATTGACCTTTTTGCCGGATATTTTGGAGAACGGAAAGTTCTTGCTGCTCATCTCCGGATCAAGGGCGAAATCGGTCTGGATTTCACCGTCGACCACTAAATCTGGATTTCTTTCATGCAGGATTCTAACGGCTTCTTTCACCTTTTGCGCGTTGGGATGGCTCGATGAGCCAAAATTGGCGTAGGAAAGTAGGGCCATTACGGGATTAAAGCCAAAGGTCTGGGCCACATTGGCCGTCATCTGTGCAATTTCTGCCAATTCCTCCGCATTGGGATCTATGTTAATCGAGGTATCCGCCAAAAACAATGGGCCCCTATCGGTAATCATAATATTGACCGTACTGGCATTTTTTACATTCTTGGCCCTCCCCAGCACTTCAAAAACGGGTCGTAGCACCTTGGGATATGATCGGGAATAACCGGAAATCATCCCGTCGGCATCACCTTCCTTGAGCATCATGGCGCCAAAATAGTTGCGCTTGCCCATGTTCACCCTAGCACTGTATTTAGTCTCCCCTTTTCGTTTACGGAGCTCCCACAGTTTTAGCGCATACTTGGTGCGCATTTCACTGAATTCGTCGGAACGTGGGTCAATGATCGGAACTTCGGCATCGAACTCCAATTCGTCCTTGAGTTTTTCAATGGTAGGCTTGTGCCCCAATAGAATCGGGGTCGCAATACCTTCATCGTGCACGATCTGTGCGGCCTTCATCACATCCAAGAGCTCTGCTTCGGCAAAAACTATACGTTTCGGATTGACTTTGGCCCTGTTGTGGAGCAGTCGGACCACCTTATTGTCGTTACCCGATCTTTGGTACAATTCTTCTTCGTATCGGTCCCAATCCTGAATGGGAAGTCGGGCCACGCCGCTTTCCATGGCAGCCCTTGCCACCGCAGGAGGCACATGGGTAATCAACCTTGGGTCAAAGGGCTTTGGAATGATATAGTCCCTGCCAAAAGTCAATCGGGTGGTGTCATACGCAATATTCACCTGTTCCGGCACCGGTTCTCGGGTCAAATCGGCCAAGGCACGTACTGCTGCCATCTTCATTTCTTCGTTGATCTTGGTCGCCCGCACGTCGAGTGCTCCCCTAAAAATGAAGGGAAAGCCCAAAACATTGTTTACTTGGTTGGGATGATCGGAGCGTCCTGTGGCCATAATGATATCCTCTCGGGTATCCATCGCCAAGTTGTATTCGATTTCCGGGTTCGGGTTGGCCATGGCAAAAACGATTGGGTTCTCCGCCATGGAGTTCAGCATTTCTGGAGTGACAATATCTGCAATGGAAAGCCCGATGAACACATCCGAATCCTTCATGGCCTCCTCCAAGGTGTCTATTTTTCGGTCTGTGGCAAATTCTTCTTTTTCCGAGGAAAGATTTTCCCTATCCTTTCGAATGACGCCCTTGCTGTCCAACATCACAATATTTTCCGCTCTAGCCCCGAAGGATTTGTACAAACGAGTACACGAAACAGCGGCTGCTCCCGCACCGCTCACCACAATCTTGACGTCCTCCATTTTTTTATCAGCTATTTCCAATGCATTCAACAAGGCTGCCGCCGAAATAATGGCGGTTCCATGTTGGTCATCGTGCATTACGGGAATATCCAACTCCTCCTTCAAACGGCGTTCGATTTCAAAAGCCTCCGGTGCCTTGATGTCTTCTAGGTTGATTCCACCAAAGGTGGGCGCAATGGTCTTTACGGTTTGAATAAATTGCTCCACATCGGTAGTGTCCAGCTCGATGTCGATACCATCAATATCCGCAAAAATCTTGAAAAGCAAACTTTTCCCCTCCATCACTGGCTTGGATGCCTCCGGACCAATATTGCCGAGTCCCAAAACCGCAGTTCCGTTGGAGATGACCGCTACAATGTTTCCTTTGGCGGTATACTTGTAAACATCGTCCTTGTTCTTTTCGATTTCCAAACAAGGCTCCGCCACTCCTGGAGAATAGGCCAGTGCCAAATCCCGCTGGGTGGAATAGGGTTTGGTGGGTACAATCTTTATTTTTCCGGGTTGTGGCTTTGCGTGGTACAGTAATGCTTCGCGTCTTTGCTTTTCCTTGCTCATATATTCAAAAAATGAATAGGTAAAGTTAGGGTATTCCATGGTTTTAAAGGAACATCCCCAATATCAATTTTAGTCTGGCCCTAAAAATTTATGAAATTGGTTCCAAGTCAAACCAATCCATCGAATCAAGCATCCAACGGATACTCCTCCTTCGCCTTTTTCACGTTGAGGCGCATAGCAAGAACCGAGGCAATCACAAAACAGGTTCCTGCGAACAACATGGCGTTCACCGAATTGGCTCCCAACAAGTTTTTAAAGATAGGCCCAAAAGAGAGGGTCTGTATACCCATAGGTATTACGATCATCATATTTAAGATGCCCATATAAACGCCCCTTCGTTCTTGTGGAACAATTTTAGAGACCATACTGTACGGTATGCCCATCATAGCTGCCCAACCGATTCCGAAGAGCACCATGGGAAACAGTACATATACCGGATCTTGGATGTAGGGTATGGCAAAAAGAGCGATTGCAGTTCCGAACAAACTAAGTGCGTAAATTTTCTTGCCCCCAAAACGCATCGTCAATGGCACTAACACTAATGCGACCACGGCGGTGACCACGTTATAGGTGGTACTCATTTTGGCGGCCTGTGCAGCTGCTTCCGAGGTGTCATATCCCAATGAAACCCTGAACAAGGGAGTAATAAACTGCCAGTAGACAAATAACGCGTACCATTGGAAAAGGTACACAGCAGAGAGCTTCCACATAAACTTGGGCATATCCTTTACGGCGTGGGCTATTTCCACAAAAGGCACCTTAAAGCGTTCCGCAAATGGCAGGGCCTTATGCTTATTGATATCTGCCAACTCCTCATCGGTTGGGGGTATTTCCGGTGTTTTTGCGACCGACCATAAAATGGTGGCTATGGAAAGGAAGGAACCAATAAAGAATGAATAGTACAGCCATTTGGGCACTGCACCTTCCACTTCTTGACCTCCACCAAACCAATCTTGGAACAAAAAGATAGAGGCATTGGCCAATAGAATACCAGCACCTACAAAAAGGCTCTGCATTTGATATCCGATACTGAACTGTGATTCCGGCAATTTATCACCGACAAAGGCTCGATAGGGTTCCATGGCCATATTGTTCCCCACATCCAAAATCCATAATAATCCTACGGCGAACCACAGGGCCGGACTCAATGGAAACAAGAACAGACATAAACTGCCCATAATCGCACCTATTAGGAAAAATGGTTTCCGTCTTCCCCATTTTGGCGACCAAGTTTTATCCGAGATGGCACCAATAATGGGCTGTACAATCAAACCCGTTACTGGACCGGCTATATTTAAAATGGGCAACAATTCCTCTTTGGCACCCAAAAAAAGAAAGATAGGGTTGATGGCACTTTGCTGTAATCCGAAACTGTACTGGATTCCAAGGAACCCAACATTCATATTGAAAATTTGCCAAAAACTGAGTTTGGGCTTCTTGATTTTGATCATACTATCCCTTTAGTTGGTCTGCAATATCACCTCTGAAAAAATGTGAATCCTTCAAAAATATTGCTCAATATAGCATTTTTTATCTTTCAGAAAGCCTAGTTTTTGAATTTGATTGGGCGTGAAATGCTATTCTTTGAGAAAGTCGATGTTTCGCCGAAGCCCAGAAAGCTTCGTCCGCTTTACTGCAGATTTCTGGAACACCTTTTTAAAAACATCTTCCGTAATTTCCTCCCAATCCTTTTTGGTGAAGGACAACAATTCGGGATTGGGGTCAAACAAAGGTTCACGGTGCGATTTGGAAAAACGGTTCCAAGGACACACATCCTGGCACACATCGCAACCGAACATCCAGTCGTCCAATGTACCCTCAAATTCGGAAGGAATTTCATTTTTAAGCTCAATGGTCAGGTAGGAGATACACTTGCTGCCATCCACCACATAGGGCTGCACAATGGCTTCGGTAGGGCAAGCATCAATACAGGCCGTGCAGGTTCCGCAATGGTCGGTAACGGGAGCATCGTATTCCAATTCCAGGTCTACGATGAGTTCGGCGACAAAATAAAAGGAGCCTACCTGCTGGGTAAGGAGGTTACTGTTTTTCCCAATCCACCCCAGACCACTTTTCGCTGCCCAAGCCTTGTCCAAAACCGGGGCTGAATCCACAAAGGCCCTTCCGTGCACCTCCCCTATTTCTTCTTGAATGAAATGAAGAAGATTTTTCAACTTATCCTTTATCACAAAGTGATAATCCATTCCGTAGGCATACTTGGAAATCTTATAGGAATCCGGATTTTGCTGTTCGGATGGAAAGTAGTTCAGCAAAAGGGAAATCACCGATTTGGAACCTTCAACCAATTTGGTGGGGTCCAATCGTTTATCAAAATGGTTTTCCATGTACTGCATTTCGCCATGCATGTTTTGGTTGAGCCATTTTTCCAAACGGGGGGCTTCCTCCTCCAAAAATCCTGCTTTGGAAATACCGCACGACAAAAATCCGAGACGCTTGGCCTCAGCTTTGATGAGTTGGGTATGTTTTTGGATACTCACGTCACGAAGATAGGAATAGTTTTACGCAGCCCGAACCAAATTTATTTGGTTTTGACAATGTTATATTCCTCCTTGTAAAAGTCTATGATGGGTTGGAACGGCCCTAACTGATGTTGTTCTTCACCAAAGCTATCGGTATAGGGACCATAGGGTGTTGAAACAGGTTTTTTGATCAAATCAGGAAAATCCACTTCCCGATTGGGTTTTGTTGGCCGCAATTTTTGATTGATATATCCGGCAACATCATATGCCTCTTCATCGGTCAGCACAGGACTGTCAAAAGTGGTTCCGTAGGGCATATTGCTTTTGATGAATTGTGCCGCAGTGATCACTCTCGTCATGCCCGCCCCGTTGTTGTACGAATCATTTCCCCATAAAGGAGGATAAAGATAACTGCCGTCCTCTTGGGTCTGCCCTTGCCCGTCCAGACCGTGACATTCCACGCAATGGTATTGAAAAACAGTTTCACCATGGTCCAAGTCCACCGCCCTATTGGGTATTTCGATGGTTAAAAATCCTTGCCCCTTTATGTTTCCATCGTTTGGAACCGCCCTGCCTAACCATTCCAGATAGGCCAATAATGATGTCATTTTTTCACTATCCTCGGGCATTACCCTTCCGTTCATACTACGTTCCAAACATCCATTGATGCGTTCCTCGATGGTTCCCATTGTGTTTTCGCGCCCTCGATATTGTGGAAATCTTTTTACCACTCCTATCAAGGGTGCGGCGTAGGGTTTTGTACCTCCATTTAAGTGGCAACTTGCACATGCCAGATTGTTCCCAGCAAATCTTTGGGTGGAATCTAGCTGTTTGGGGCCAATATGGGACGAGGTATTCCTGAATATTTCAAAGCCTTCCTTGATTTTTTGATTTTTGTCGGAATTGGAAAGATTGTAAACATTATAGTCCAAGTAGTAAACGTCGTCGGGAAGTTTCAAATATCTATTGCTTTCAAGTATTCCCCCGAATCCAAAGAGCACGATCGAAAATCCCAATCCTAGCATTAAAAACATACCAATGCCAAGTTGCCAACACAACTTCTTTATTTGCTTGGTAGTGCTCTTGAATGCACCTGAATGCATCGGGTCGGGATGTGAAGCGTTTCGCATGGTTTGTTCCAAATCATGTTGGCAGGCATGCAAGCTAAGGTTTGGGAACTGTACGACTTTTGGAGAATGCCCATGCACCGCTCCGTAAAACCGAACAAGCTAGAAAATTACGAAAAGATTTAAAAAAGTTAAGCGATAAGTCAAAACAATCCGCCTTGGGTTCCACCTTTCATCTTGCCCAAGTGTTTGTAGGCAAGCTCGGTGACCTCCCTACCCCTTGGCGTGCGCATAATAAAGCCTTGTTGTATCAAAAATGGTTCGTATACCTCTTCCAAGGTCTCGGCACTTTCGGATACTGCTGTGGCCAATGTGGTGATTCCTACGGGGCCGCCTTTGAATTTATCAATGATGGTGGTAAGTATCTTGTTGTCCATTTCATCCAGGCCATGGGCATCCACATTGAGCGCTTTGAGACCAAACTGCGATATTTCGAGGTCAATATTGCCGTTCCCTTTAATTTGTGCAAAGTCGCGCACCCTTCGCAAAAGGGCGTTACATATTCTGGGGGTTCCGCGGCTACGGCCTGCAATTTCAATGGCCGCATCGGTGGTGATGGGCACTTTTAATATTTCGGCACTGCGCTCCACGATGGTAGACAGCAGTTCGGTATTGTAATATTCCAAACGGCTCTGAATCCCAAAACGGGCACGCATCGGTGCGGTAAGCAAGCCCGAACGGGTAGTTGCCCCGATCAAGGTAAAAGGACTGAGGTTGATTTGCACAGAACGAGCATTTGGGCCCGTTTCGATCATGATATCAATCTTATAATCCTCCATGGCCGAGTACAGGTACTCCTCCACAATGGGACTCAATCTGTGGATTTCATCAATAAAAAGCACATCACGCTCATCCAGATTGGTCAACAATCCAGCCAAATCCCCTGGTTTATCCAGTACAGGTCCAGAAGTCACTTTGATGTTTACGCCCAGCTCGTTGGCCAAAATATGGGCCAAGGTCGTTTTTCCCAACCCTGGGGGACCATGAAATAGGGTATGGTCCAAAGCCTCTCCCCTTAAGTTGGCCGCTTGCACAAAAACCTTTAGGTTTTCCAATACCTGTGCCTGTCCCGTAAAATCATCAAAACTGACGGGACGCAATGCTCTTTCAATATCGAGCTCTTCTGGCGAAAAGTTTTCTGCGGATGGATCTAGATTCTCGTTCATGCTTCAACAAATATAATTGAAAACAAAGCGACCCGAAACGATCCTGATAAAAATACATTGGCAGTGGGTTCTTTTGTTTCTATGGCTTATCTTAGAAAAGGCACAAATCTATCAAGTTACAACTATGTTGACTACTACCTATTCCAAAGGAATTCTACAATACATCCCATTTTTTTATGTCATTTGGTCGGACGACCTGCTTTCGGCTTCAGAAGTATCCGTAGTCCAGAATGCCATTGAGCGCGATGCTTCCATTAGCGCTAAGGAAAAGCAACAGTTGAAAAAGTGGTTGATCAAGGATAAGCCGCCGAAGGACAATGAAATTAAGCATTGGAAGCTTACCATTGACCATTCGGAAGTAAAACTTATTGAAAGTGACACCTACCCACTTACTTCACTATGCCAACGTTTGGTGGGCACAAAGGACATCAACGAGCAACTAAAGCACATTGAGGTTCATTTGGGGATACAACCCAACCATTACAACCATCTTTTTGATGTGGAGGTGGTGCACGAAAAAACTTCTGATGAGTACAAGCCCGATATGTTGGATGGTATTTTAAAAGGGACCCATGCGGATGTTGTGGATGAATTTAGGCGTTTTTTGGACCAACCTGATTTTACTTGGCAGATTATAAGGGATAAGGACGACTTCAGAAAAAGGGTGTTGCACCAAGTCCAGTTATTGGGCGAAGCTGGCTACGGGGCCATGGCCTACCCCAATGCCTACGGCGGAACAGGTAACATGCCAGCCTATGCGGCGATTTTTGAACACTTGATGTTTGTGGATGGCAGTTTGGCCGTTAAGTTCGGTGTGCAATTTGGATTGTTTGGCGGAAGTATCCAGAAGCTGGGAACCAAGAAGCACCACGACCATTACTTGACGGATGCGGGCAGCACTAAACTTTTGGGGTGCTTCGCCATGACAGAAACTGGTCACGGTTCCAATGTACGAGGCATTAAAACTACGGCCACCTACGAAAAAGAATCGGATAGCATCATCATACAAACCCCGGGCAAAAATGATAACAAGGAATATATCGGCAATGCATTGCACTCCAAGTTAGCCACAGTTTTTGCCCAACTGATCGTAGACGGAAAAAATGAAGGTGTCCATGCCATCTTGGTTCCGCTCCGAAATGAAAAACACGAGTTGCTTGAAGGCGTGACCATTGAGGACAACGGCTACAAACTGGGCTTGAACGGCGTGGACAATGGGAAAATATGGTTCAACAGTGTGAAGGTCCCTAGGAAAAACCTGCTGGACAAGTACGGGGAGATACAGGAAGATGGTTCCTACTTTTCATCCATCAAAAACCCGAACAAACGATTTTTTACCATGTTGGGCACTTTGGTCGGCGGACGCATCTGTGTGGCTCGCGGTGCCCTAGGAGGTAGCAAAATGGCGCTTGCCATTGCGGTAAAACATGCATTGAACCGCAGACAGTTCAATGATAACGTCAAAGTGCAGGAAGATTTGATCATGGATTATCCCACCCATCAGATCAGACTCACGCCCGCTATTGCAGCCGCCTATGTGTACCACTTTACCTTGGATGAAATGATGGAACGCTACAGTGATGAGTCGCAACCCGACAAACGGGTCATCGAGACACAGGTGGCTGGATTAAAGTCCATTATCACTTGGTTTGCCAACGAAACCATTCAGGAATGTCGCGAGGCCTGCGGAGGAAAGGGCTATCTTTTGGAAAACCGGATTGCGGACTTAAAAGGGGATGTGGATATCTTCACCACTTTTGAAGGGGACAACACCGTATTGCTTCAGTTGGCCGCCAAAGGCATATTATCCGATTTTCGTTCTGAATTCAACAGTGCAGGGTTTGCTTCGGTACTTAAACTGTTACAGACCCAGCTTTCGGACAAGTTAACAGCAATCAACCCGCTCTACTCCAATAAAGTGGATGCCGAGCATCTGTACAATCCCAAGTTCCACAAGCATGCGTTCGACTATCGCACCCGAAGATTGACCTATACCTTGGCCATGCGCATCCGCAATTACATTAAAAAAGGGATTCCATCCTACCAAGCATTTTTAAAGGTACAGACCCATTTATTGGCCCTAGGCAAGGCGTACAGTGTGGAGTTGGCCTATAGTATCTACTGTCAACGGTATCAAAATGTGACAGACGTTAAGTATCGCGGACTATTGGAGAAACTCGGATGCCTTTATGCTTTGGATCAAATCAATTCGGATGCACGATGGTATCTGGAGCAAGGTTATATTGGCAGCACTAAATCCAAGGCGATACGCCAACGCGTGGAGCGATTATCCACAGAATTGAGGCCACACATCGAAGTTTTGGTAGATGGTTTTGGCATTCCAAGTCATTGCTTAACCGCGCCCATTGCCCAACAGGGTTAGTCTTCCTTTTTGATCAATTGGGACCTTCCCAAAAACTCTTCAATAGTGATTTTTGGAGTTCCATATAAGTAAATACCCGAATCCCCGGATGACTTGATACTGATATCGCCAAAGGCGTACACCCTGGCATCGGCGTTTCCAGCAATCTCTAAACGACATGAACTGATTTGCATCGTTTCGCCCTTGTACTTGGCATAATCCATAGCATTGACCTGTATCTTATCCGAAGTACCTTCCATGGCCAGAGAAGCGTTGCCTTCCAAATCCACCATTCCTGAATTGATCTGTGCATACACGTAGGCCCGTGCCCTTTTGTTCAAATTGATGTTCAAAGAATCGACCTCGGTGTGAAAATCACCACTGCTCGTGTCTTCCAAATTGATGTCCATCACGGCGGCATTGGCCTTAATATCCATTTTGGCATTGTTAAAGCCATCCACAAACAGCTCATTGGATTCAATGACATCCTTGGAGACCATCGTTCCATTTTTTACGGTGATGGCTTTCAGCTCGGTATAATCCACTGTTATTTCCAGCTGCTTCTTGGCTGTGATGTTGTAATAAGAACTAATGACCAGCGTACCGTCCTGTACTTCAAATTTGAGAACATCGATAAGGTTATCATCCGCAATAAGATGAAACCCGGTACCCAAAGATTTTTTCAAATTGATTTCGAGGTCGTCATTCAGTACTATGGCATCAAAAGGTGGCAGTTCCTCACTGACCTGGGTGACAATACGGCTGCCCTTGATTTTGGGTTTACGCTGAGCCTGCATCCAAAGTGGAGATGCCATCAACAATAGAATAAGCAACTTTTTCATGATAGATTGTTTCATTTATGGGGGAAATGTATTTAAAGATATACAATTCACCTCAAAGAATGTCATCACAAAAAAAGCCCGTCCAATATGGAACGGGCCTTTTAAAATCTATTAATCTATATCTTAATGGTTGAGTTCTTCCTCATTTGCCTGCAGCGGTACGTTCTGTGGTACAAAATCCTGCCCTGCAATGATGTACTCCCCATTTTCGTAAGTTTTACTGTAATCGTATGCCCAACGGTATACGTGAGGGATTTCACCAGGCCAGTTTCCGTGGATATGCTCCTGAGGTGTTGTCCACTCCAACGTATTGGAACTCCAAGGGTTGACCGGTCCTCGCTTTCCGTAGAAAATACTGGAGATAAAGTTGTATACAAATACCAATTGTGCCAAACCTGCTATGATCGCAAATACGGTCATCAAGACCTGTACGTTGGTCAATTCATCGAACATTGGGAAGGCGGTGTTCTCATAGTAACGACGTGGCACCCCTGCCATACCCACAAAGTGCATCGGGAAGAATACCCCGTAGGCACATACTGCGGTAATCCAGAAGTGTACATAACCCAAGTTCTTGTTCATCATTCGGCCTTGGAACATTTTAGGGAACCAGTGGTATACCCCGGCAAAAAGTCCATAAAGTGCCGATATACCCATTACCAAGTGGAAGTGAGCCACTACGAAGTAGGTATCGTGCACGTTGATGTCCAATGTACTATCCCCAAGGATAATCCCTGTAAGACCTCCTGTAATGAAGGTAGAAACCAAACCAATGGAAAACAACATCGCTGGGTTCAGCTGCAGGTTACCTTTCCAAAGGGTAGTGATATAGTTAAATGCTTTTACGGCTGATGGTATCGCTATCAATAGGGTGGTAAATGTAAATACCGAGCCCAAGAATGGGTTCATACCGGATACGAACATGTGGTGACCCCATACGATAGTGGACAAGAAAGCGATTGCGAGAATCGATGCTACCATCGCCCTGTATCCAAAAATCGGTTTTCTTGCGTTTGTTGACATTACCTCCGAGGTAATACCCAAGGCAGGCAACAACACAATATATACCTCTGGGTGACCCAAGAACCAGAACAAGTGCTCGTAAAGCACTGGCGAACCACCTTGATAGTGCAATACCTCTCCTTGAATAAAGATATCCGACAAGAAGAAGGAGGTTCCAAAACTTCTATCCATGATCAACAGCAATGCTGCGGACAACAATACTGGGAAGGAAATCACACCAATGATCGCAGTCACGAAAAATGCCCAAATTGTCAACGGCAAACGAGTCATGGACATTCCTTTGGTCCTAAGGTTGATTACCGTTACGATATAGTTCAAGGACCCCAACAAAGAGGATGCAATAAAGATGGCCATGGATACCAACCAAAGGGTCATACCCATACCTGAACCAGGTTGCGCCATTGGCAATGCACTCAATGGAGGATAAATAGTCCATCCGGCGGCAGCAGGTCCTGCTTCCACGAACAAGCTGCAAATCATAATCACAGACGAAATGAAAAACAACCAGTACGAGACCATGTTCAAGAATCCGGATGCCATATCCCTGGCTCCAATCTGCAATGGAATCAATAGGTTACTAAATGTACCGCTCAAACCGGCCGTTAGCACAAAGAACACCATGAGCGTTCCATGAATGGTAACCAATGCCAAATAAATATCGGCATCCATTACACCATCAGGTGCCCATTTGCCCAAAACTGCTTCAAAAATGGCGAAGGATTCCCCTGGCCATGCCAACTGCATTCGAAACAATAGGGACATTGCGATTCCGATGAACCCCATAATAAGACCTGTGATAAGATATTGCTTGGCAATCATCTTATGGTCCTGACTGAAAATATATTTCGTTATGAAGGTTTCCTTATGGTGATGTCCGTGATCATCGTGATGATCATGGTGACTTTCATGAGCTTCAGACATAATCCAATTAATTTTTCGTTATTTCTTTTTTTTTGTTTTTTACTCTACCGATGCGGTTTCCATTTCCTCAGCATTGGGTTCCGTTTCAGCAACCTCTGCTCCTTCAGTATCGTCCACCATTACGGTTTCCTTGAAGGTTTTCTGCTCGGCCAACCACTTGTTGTACTCTTCCTCCGTCTCTACAACAATCCTCATCTGCATGTTATAATGTGACTTTCCGCAAATCTTATTGCACAATAGTACATAATCGAACTCCCAAGGTTCGCTGTTGGGTCTGCCTTCGGCAGCCCATTCGGCCCTAAGAGCATTTGTTCTTTTTACCTTATCCACCACATCAGGATTCAAACGCATTTCTTCCGTGGTCACGGTAGGCGTGAACGAAAATTGGGTAATCATCCCGGGAACACAGTTCATTTGAGCTCTAAAGTGTGGCATGTAGGCCGAGTGCAATACATCCTGCGACCTCATTTTAAAGTTTACTTTTCTTCCTACGGGCAAATGTAATTCCTTAACAATGATATCGTCCTCGGCGTTGGGATCGGACTCGTCCAATCCAAGAACATTGGCTCTGTTGATATCGATCAATCGAACATTGGCCTCTCCAAGCACATTGTCCTCCCCTCCGTATCTAGCTGTCCAGTTAAACTGTTGGGCATAGAGTTCGATGACCAATGGGTCGTCGTCCTCGTTGATATCCATAATATTGGTCCATGTATACAATCCCCAAAGAATCAAACCTGCCAAAACAATTACTGGAATAATGGTCCAGATGAACTCCAATCTATCGTTGTCTGCGAAAAAGAGTGCTTTTCTTCCCTTTTGTCCGCGGTATTTATAACCGAAATAGTGCAATAGTGCCTGCGTAATGGTCTGCACAAAGAAAATGATGGCAAAGGACACCCACATCAACTGATCGTATTCCCCGCCATGTTCCGATGCAGCATCTGGCAAGAGCATCTTGGAATATTTGGCAAAACTGAAAATGGTGATTCCGTAGATGAATATCAAGAACGCAAACAACAGGTAACCATTGTTTTTGTTATCGGAATCGTTAGCTATCTCAGCGCGTTCTGTCTTAGTCTGCGACAATTCAAAAATCTTGGTCATTTGCCAAATGGCTATGGCAACCAGAACTAAAACAGTAAATGTTAATAATGCAGTCATCTTTATATCTATCTAAGACTTAAATCGTATTCTATTAATAATGAAAATGTCTACTCTCTTCAATAAATGGGTTTCGTTTGGGCTGCAATGGTGCCTTGGTCAAAGCGGTGAACACCCAGAAAACGAACAAACCACCAAAGAACAGGATACCACCAATCTCTGGAAGACCAATGAACCACTGGTCGCCTACCGTTGCAGGCATTACCATATTGAATATATCCAAATAGTGGCCAAACAATACCACGATACCCGTCATGATCACAAACCAGTTGACCCTTTTGTAGTCGCTGTTCATCAATACCAACAATGGGAACACAAAGTTCATCACCAACATTCCGAAAAAGGGCAGTTTGTAGTCCTCAAAACGTGCGATGTAGTAGGTTACCTCTTCAGGGATATTGGCGTACCAAATCAACATGAACTGTGAGAACCACAGATAGGTCCAGAAAATACTTATACCGAACATAAACTTGGCCAAATCGTGGATGTGACTATCGTTGACTTGCTCCAAATATCCTTTTGATTTCAAGTAAACGGTCACCATGGCAATCACGGTAATCCCGGACACGAACATGCTAGCAAATACATACCATCCGAAAAGGGTACTGAACCAGTGTGGATCTAAACTCATGATCCAATCCCATGACATCATGGATTCGGTCACTAGGTAGAACACCAAGAAACCGGCAGACCATCTAAAGTTTTTCACGAAGTTGCTATTGTCATCGGCTTCATCTTGTGCCAAGGACAGTTTTCTTGAATACTGACGGTAGAAAATCCATCCACCCAAGAAAATGGCGGCCCTGATCAAAAAGAAGGTCGGATTCAAATAACCAGCTTTGCCTTGCAGCAATTCATCGTGTGCCACAGTTTCGGCATCCATCCAAACAAACATATGGTTGAAGTGCAATGCGGAAAGCAACAAGATTACAAACACAATGATTCCACCTGGAACCAAATAAGCCGTTATACCTTCCATGACACGGAACAACAATGGGGACCAGCCCGCTTGTGCGGCACGTTGGATGGCATAAAATGCCAAAACGCCCAATGAAATCATAAAGAAAAAGAAGGCGGCTACGTAAAGTGCGGACCAAGGTCTATTCTGCAATTGGTGCAACAAATGCTCATCGTGGGAAGCATCGTGGGCTTCACCATGAGCGGCCTCACCATGTCCTTGCTCTTCGGCATGGCCTGTACCGGCTTCCTCTGCATGCCCTCCACCATGGCCATCATCGTGCACTGCTACCATGGCCTTGGCCTCTTCCACAGTTGATGGGGCAGACATAAAACCAATTACAAGGAATATAAATCCAAGCCCCATGGCTATGAAAGATCCTAGTCTAAGTTTGTTTGAAAAGGTATACATAGTTTCTTCTTATCCTATTATTTTGTTAGGTCTTCCTTTAACTTCATCACGTATTCGGATACTTGCCACATTTCTTCCTCATTGGCGAACTGCGAAGCATACGAGCCCATAGAGTTCAGACCATAGTAAATGGTGTGATAAGTTGATCCTACAGTAATGTTTCTAGCTGCATCAGCGTAGCTGGGAACACCTAATATTTTTTCTCTTTTTACAAGGGTGCCTTGTCCATCACCTTTTACGCCATGGCAAATTGCACAATAGATAGCATATAGTTCCGCTCCCCGAGCCAAATTTTCTTCTTGGTTAAGGGAATCCAACGGACTGGTATCCATCCTTGCGAGCTCCTTGCCTTCTGGAGTGTTTTCGAACTCATAGGGCATGTATCCTCTGGAAATAGTTCCTTCGGCAGGCAAGAGGGCAGATGTTCCATCAGGAAACAATCCATTGTCAACACCTTGGTAGGTTTCATATCCTACGGGTTCGTACATGTTTGGCATGTATTGGTAGTTTGGGCTGTTCTTGTCCGCGCAGGATGCTGCAAACAAAACCAAAACCAAAACAACACTTATTTTACCTAATTGCTTCATATTCTTAAGACTCCTTTTCTGTAACTTTTACTTCCACTGCTCCTGTTTCCCACAACAGGTCAGCAAGTTCCTTTTCATTATCATGTACACCAATCTCCATCAAGAAATGGTCGTCGGTGGTACGCTTATCCGGGTTCTCCGCTTTTTTGAAGGGCCACATTTTACTTCTAAGGTAAAACGTGATCACCATCAAGTGGGCCGCAAAGAAAACCGTAAGCTCAAACATAATCGGAACAAAGGCAGGCATGTTCTCCAAGTAGCTAAAGCTTGGCTTACCACCAATGTCTTGGGGCCAATCCTCTATCATGATATAGTTCATCATAACTATGGCGACCGTCAATCCCAAACATCCGTAAAGGAAAGAGGTAATGGCGATTCGTGTGTCCTCCAACCCCATAGCCTTATCTAGACCGTGAACTGGAAAAGGAGTGTACACCTCTTCGATATGATGTCGCTCTGCCCTAACCTTTTTTACAGCATGCATCAACACATCGTCATCGTTGTAAAGTGCTTGTATAACTTTTGATGCCATAATTATTTTTTATCGTTTAACAACTTTGCCTGACCCGCCCAATCGTCGCGCTGTGCACGTCCAGGGAACCTTCCGGTGATGGAGTCCAACAAATCATACTCTTTTTCGGTCATTCTAGCGACCTGTGCATAGGTAAAAATACCTATCTCGTTCAAAGTGCGTTCCATCTCGGGGCCCACTCCTTTAATTTTCTTTAAATCGTCCGGGGTTTCGGTGGCCGCATCGAAGGTTCCGATAGAACTCAACAACTCAGACACACCAACCTTATCGCCAACGGTAGGTTTTGCTTCCCCCATCAGTACGTCATCCGTAACGGGTTCGTCGTAACTCACCACTCTATTCACGCCCTGTGGCATTTCGTACATTGGCTTACCGGCCTCCCTTAGTTTCTTATACTTTTCTCCTGATGATTTCAAAATGGATTTTACCTCCGCTTGCGCGATGACCGGGAACGTTCTTGAATACAATAGGAACAATACGAAGAAGAATCCGATGGTTCCAATAAATATTCCGATATCGACAAAGGTTGGGGAGAACATGGTCCATGAAGATGGCAAGTAATCCCTGTGCAAAGAGGTTACGATAATTACGAAACGCTCGAACCACATTCCTATGTTCACCACAATGGAGATAAAGAATGAGAACATGATGCTGGTCCTCAATTTTTTGAACCACATAAACTGTGGCGAGAACACATTACAGGTCATCATGGCCCAGTATGCCCAAGCGTATGGTCCTGTCGCCCTGTTCAAGAAGGCATATTGCTCGTACTCTACACCAGAATACCATGCGATAAAGAGCTCGGTAATGTAGGCACATCCAACAATAGAACCTGTAATCATGATTACGATGTTCATCAACTCGATATGCTGTACGGTAATGTAGGCTTCGAGGCTACATACCTTTCTCATGATGATCAAAAGAGTGTTTACCATGGCAAAACCAGAGAAAATCGCTCCCGCAACAAAGTAAGGCGGGAAGATGGTGGTGTGCCATCCTGGAATTACCGAGGTAGCAAAGTCAAACGATACAATGGTGTGTACGGAAAGTACCAAGGGCGTGGCCAAACCTGCCAATACCAAGGAAACTTCCTCAAAACGTTGCCAATCCTTTGCACGTCCTGTCCAACCGAAGCTCAACAGACTGTATATTTTCTTTTGGAACGGTTTTACGGCCCTATCGCGGATCATGGCAAAATCAGGCAACAAACCTGTCCACCAGAACACCAAGGATACGGAAAGATAGGTTGAAATCGCGAACACGTCCCAAAGCAAGGGCGAGTTAAAGTTTACCCATAGTGAACCAAATTGGTTGGGAATGGGCAACACCCAATATGCCAACCATGGCCGTCCCATGTGAATGATCGGGAACAATCCGGCTTGAACAACGGAAAAAATGGTCATCGCCTCAGCGGAGCGGTTGATCGCCATTCTCCATTTTTGACGGAAGAGCAATAATACCGCTGAAATCAGGGTACCTGCGTGACCGATACCTACCCACCAAACGAAGTTGGTAATATCCCAGGCCCAGTTCACGGTTCGGTTAAGACCCCAAACCCCAATACCTGTAGAAATGGTATAAATGATACATCCTAGACCCCAGAGGAATGCCACCAAGGCAATGGAGAATACTATCCACCATTGCTTATTGGCCTTTCCCTCAACCGGACGGGCAATGTCCACTGTTACATCGTGGTATCCTTTGTCTCCGACCACTAAGGGCTTTCGAATAGGTGCTTCGTAATGCGACGCCATAATTTATCTTCTAGTTACTTCTTTTTTTATTGATTAAGCCTCGTTGGTGTTTCTCACTTTTACATGATAGAACACGTTCGGTTTGGTGCCCACATGCTCCAACAGGTGGTACATTCTCTTGTCCTCTTTAAGTTCGGCCACTTTGCTATCGTGATCATTGATATCACCGAAGACCATGGCACCACTGTTACATGCTGCGGAACAAGCTGTTTGGAACTCTCCGTCCTTAATGACCCTACCGTCCCTCTTGGCATCCAAGATGGTTTTCTGGGTCATTTGGATACACATGGAGCATTTTTCCATTACACCTCTAGAACGTACGTTAACATCTGGGTTAAGAACCATTTTACCCAAATCGTTGTTCATGTTAAAGTCGAACTCATCATTGTTGTTGTACAAGAACCAGTTAAACCTACGAACTTTATACGGACAGTTGTTGGCACAGTATCTTGTACCTACACAACGGTTGTAAGCCATATGATTTTGACCTTGTCTACTGTGTGATGTAGCAGCTACCGGACATACCGTTTCACACGGCGCATGGTTACAGTGCTGACACATTACAGGCTGGAAGGCCACTTGTGGGTTGGCAGATGGGTCTTCCATCTCCCTGAAACCTCCAAGAGATCCTTTGTCTCCCCAAAGACCGTCCATTTCCTCTTTCTTCTCGTTATCTCCCTCAAAGGTATCTTCAGAAGAATAGTAACGGTCAATACGCAACCAGTGCATATCCCTTGAACGACGGATTTCGGTTTTTCCGACCACTGGAACGTTGTTTTCTGCGTGACAAGCGATCACACAGGCACCACATCCCGTGCAGGCGTTAAGGTCGATGGACAAATTAAAATGATGCCCTATACTTCTATCAAACTCTTCCCAAAGATCGGCATCCGGTGAGGTCACAGGAATTTCCTGATGGTTCAACGATACATGCGGCATTGGATTCCATTCCGCATGGTCTTTGGTATTGAAAATTTCGAGTGTAGTTTCTTTGATGATGTCCCCTCTTCCCATTAAGGTCTTTTGGGACTGTACACAGGCAAACTCGTGAGTTCCGGAAGCTTTTTCAACGGAAACAGCTTGTACATCGGAGAAGTTTGAATACAATTTGTATGCATTTACTCCAGTCGCCATCTCTGCTTGCATACCTGCTTTTTTGCCGTATCCAAACGACAAGCCAATAGTTCCGACAGCCTGACCTGGCTGAACGATAACAGGAACATTTTCCAGCACCTTACCATCAACAGTCAAGTTGGCGTAGCTACCATTAAGTCCACCATCGGCAACAATAGTGTTTTCCAGTCCCCAAGATTCAGCATCCGCTTTGGACACGGTCACGTAGTTGTCCCAAGAGACCCTTGAAATCGGATCAGGGAATTCTTGCAACCATGGGTTGTTGGCCTGACGACCATCACCCATCCCAACTTTGGAGTACAGCACCAATTCGGTACCGGGACTTGTAGAGTTCACCAAAGCACGGATAGCAGAGGCAATCGGAACGATTTCCGGTTGCACCTCCTCGCTTTCTGTATTAGCAGCAGGTTCGGCGGCGGCAGAAGCGTCCATCATCATTGGTGCTTCAAAAACACCATCTTGTAATGCTTTGTTCCATGAACCTCCTTGCAAAATGTCGCTGGCCCATGTTTCTTTGATATACTCGTAATATGTTTTTTCGACGCCCATCCAAGTCAAAAGTGCAGTTTGAAACTGTTTTGTATCAAACAACTCACGGATAGCTGGTTGCATCAAACTATAATGTCCTTTCTTAAACTGTGTATCGCCCCAAGACTCCAAATAGTGCGAAGCCGCAGCGACATATGTGGATGACTGCGCGGTTTCATCATTGGTGTACGCGAAATCAACGGACAAATCAACTTTTTCAAGTCCGGCCAAGAACTCTTCAGCATTGGGCAAGGTATAGGCTGGATTCACTCCATCCATAATCAAAGCACCTACGCGTCCTGCGTTCATATCCGCCACCAATTTGTTGACTTTGGCAGCATCTCCTTGGCGTACGTATTTTGGCTTTTCAGGGTCAAAAGCTTCGCTGGCCAACAATTTGTTGATAGCCAACACTACCGTTTGGGCGTTTTCATCGTTAAGACCACTCACCACAACCGATTTTCTACCGGCTTTCTTGATTTCGGCAGCGACTTTATCAACAGCCTCGTCTACATCGGAAGTTCCTCCTCCCACATTGCTGCCGTTCAATTTGCCATACAATTTGGCCAGCGCAATTTTCTGTTGGGTCGGGGTCATCGGGTATCGCTTGTCGGCATTGGCGCCGGTCAAGGACATGTTTGACTCCATTTGGATGTGGCGGGACATTTTCCCATTCATTGGCACACGCCCTTTAGCGTATCCTGAATCATAACCTCCACCTTGCCAATCTCCTAAGAAATCAGCTCCGAAGGAAACGATCAAATCAGCTTTCTCAAAATCGTAATCAGCCAAGGCTCTTTCGCCATAGGCTTTCTGATATGCATTGAGTGCCGCATCTTCGGAAATGGCGTCGTAAACCACATGGTTCACGTTATCTCCGTAGGCAGCTTTAAATTCAGCAATCAGTTTTGTGGCGGAAGGACTTGCATAGGTCTGCGTCAACAGCACTACTTGCTGACTGGTACCTTTTAAGGCATTCAGCTTGGCTTTTACCGTAGCGTCCAACACATTCCAATCCACAGGCTCGCCATTGGCCATCGGCCCTTGAACCCTCTTGCTATCATACAAGGTCAATACGGAAGCTTGCACCCTTGCATTGGCTCCACCATTGACTTTGGCATCGGCATTGTTCTCGATTTTGATAGGTCTTCCTTCCCTTGTCTTTACCAGAATACTGGCAAAATCGAAACCATCCGCGATGGTAGTGGCGTAGTAGTTAGCCACCCCAGGGATAATGCTATCGGGCTGAACAACGTAAGGAATAGACTTATTGACAGGTCCTTCACAAGCGGCAACCGTAGCTGCTGCGGTACTGAAACCTACATATTTTAAGAAATCCCTACGGGAAGTGTTCGAGGCAGACAAGGTTTCCTTGTCACCCAAAAAATCATCAACGGGAATCTCTTCAGTAAACTCGTTGTTTCTTAGCGCCTCAACAATGGAATCGTTCGGATTCAACTCCGCTTCACTTTTCCAATATTTTTTGTTTGATGCCATACGATATATCTGAGATTATCTTCTTTTAATTAATAGTGACATTTTCCACATTCCAAACCACCCATCATAGCAGCGGTAAGTTCCTCCACACCATATTTTTTGGACAATTCTTCATGAATTGCTTCATAATACTCGTTGCCCTCCACCTTCACATTGGTTTCACGGTGACAGTTGATACACCAACCCATAGTCAATGGCGCATGCTGGTACATGATCTCCATCTCCTCTACGGGACCGTGACATGTTTGACACTCAATACCTGCCACAGACACGTGCTGGGAGTGGTTGAAGTATGCAAAGTCAGGTAAGTTGTGAATTCTCACCCATTCCACTGGTTGGGTCTCGCCAGTATAGCTTTGGTTTTCCTCATCCCATCCAACGGCCTTGTACAACTTTTTGATTTCACCAGTGTAGAACTCATTGGTGTAGCCATTGGCCAAATCTTCTGCAGATGGACCTTCTGGGTTTCCAGTGTATTCGTAAATGGATTTGTGACAGTTCATACAAACATTAAGGGACGGTATTCCGGAATGTTTGGACACCCTAGCGGATGAGTGACAGTATTTACACTCAATTTTATTGTCACCTGCATGGATTTTGTGGGAATAGTGTATCGGCTGCACAGGGGCATAACCTTGATCCACACCTACCTGCATCATCCAACCGTATGCGAAATAAGCACTTGCCAACAAGAGGAAAACAACGCTGACCAAAACCAAAAACTGGTTTTGAACAAATGCCTTCCACAGCGGCAATCGCTTTTCTTTTTCCTTTTCAAGCACTACACCATTGGCTTCCGCAATTCTGCGCAGGGTCTTGTTCACCAAAATCAACATGACCACCAACAGACCGAAAACCAAGGCCAAGGCACCAAGAATCATCTCGTTGGAGATTCCTGAAGCGGAACCACCTGTTCCCTCACCTCCTGCAGGAGTTGCCGCAGCTGTTTGGGCAGGAGCCGGTGGCGGAGCGGCGGTATAGGCCAAAATATTGTCGATATCCTCATTGGACAAGGTAGGGAATGCAGTCATTGCCGCTTGGTTGTACTCCGCGTAAATCTTGTTCGCGTAAGCATCGCCAGAAGCAATCATACCAGCACTGTTCTTTATCCAAGAATAGAGCCATTCCTTATCCAAACCTTCTTCCTCTGCCAATCGGGTCTCAACATTGGCCAAAGCGGGACCGGTCATTTTTCTATCCAAAGCGTGGCACGCAGCACAGTTCTGGTTAAAGAGCTGTTTCCCTTTTACGGGATCCCCACCAGTAGCTTCAGCTGCCTGTTCGGTAGCTGGTTCGGCAGAAGCCTCAGCTTCTTCCTGTGCATAAAACGATGATGAAAATAATAGGAGCGATAAGCCTAAAACCTTAGAAAATAAATGACGGTATAAAACCTTTTTCATATTCGTGAAATTTCTATCGAAATCTTTGGCATGATTGTTTCTATTGAGTTTGAGTGCAATAGCATTTTACCCTGCCAAGAATGAGCACAAAAGTAAGACATAAAGGTATTTTTTGAAATCTTAAGGTATTCATAACTCATAATTTATAAAGATTCTAAATAACTGAAGTTCGACTTGTTTAATCTTTAATCATCTACATTTGCAACAAGCATTCATCATCCAATACAAAAACCACATGAAAACTGCTGTATTTACTGTTATTTTACTAGGTCTGGCATCCCAGGTTTTGGCACAGGACGGACAAGTGACCATTCAACAAGACCCTAAAATAAACGAGCTGGTTAAGCTATACACCAAGGCGAACGCAAACACGGGATTTTACCAAATTCAAGTGGGTTTCGGCAATTATCAAAAGGCCCAGGACCTATTGAACCAAGTAGAGGTGGATTTCCCGGATTGGTACTCCAAAATAGAGTTTGAATCACCTACCTACAGAGTAAGGCTGGGAAGATTTAAAACCAAACTCGAAGCGGAGCGAAAATACTTGGAGGTCCGAAAAAAATATCCGGATGCCATGCTCTTAAAACCCGAGGAAAGGGCAACCAAATCATAAAAAAAATCCCGCCAAAAGCGGGATTTTTTTTACTAGAGTTATAATCGTTATAGCTTTTTCTTCACTGCTACTTCTTGGAAGGCTTCTACAATATCGCCCTCCCTTATATCATTATAATTTTTAATCTGTAATCCACAGTCATATCCTTTGGATACTTCCTTCACATCGTCCTTAAATCGTTTCAAGGATGCCAACTCTCCGGTGTAGATGACCACTCCATCCCGAATCAAACGGATACGTGAGTTCCTGAAGATTTTACCACTGGTGACCATACAACCTGCAATGGTTCCAACTTTGGAAATCTTGAAGGTTTCCCTGATCTCCGCATTTCCGGTGATTTCTTCCTTCATTTCTGGGGACAACATTCCCTCCATCGCATCCTTCAAATCGTTGATGGCATCGTAGATGATGGAATACGTCCTGATATCGATTTCTTCCTTATCGGCGATAGATCGGGCATTGCCCATAGGCCTTACGTTAAACCCGATAATAATTGCATCGGAGGCACTGGCCAACAATACATCGGATTCGGTAATGGCTCCTACGCCTTTATGGATGATATTTACTTGGATTTCGTCAGTTGACAATTTTTGGAATGAATCGGTCAACGCCTCCACAGAACCATCCACATCACCCTTAAGGATAATATTCAGCTCTTGGAAGTCGCCCAAAGCAATCCTACGTCCAATCTCGTCCAAGGTAATGTGACGTTGTGTCCGTACAGACTGCTCACGCTGCAACTGCGAACGTTTGGCTGCAATCTGTTTGGCTTCACGCTCATCTTCGAGCACGTGGAACCTATCACCAGCTTGTGGCGCCCCATCCAATCCCAAGATTGAGATTGGGGTAGACGGTCCTGCACTCTGAACGCTTTTACCTCTTTCATCTTGCATGGCCTTTACCTTACCACTGCAAGTCCCTGCCAACACATAATCTCCGATATTCAAGGTACCTGCCTGCACCAAAATGGTGGCAACATACCCTCTACCTTTGTCCAAGAAAGCTTCTACTACGGTTCCTGTGGCCAATCGTTTTGGGTTGGCTTGCAATTCCAACAATTCGGCCTCCAAAAGCACTTTTTCCAAAAGCTCCTTAACGCCTTGGCCTGTTTTGGCAGAAATATCATGTGACTGTACTTTACCGCCCCAGTCTTCTACCAACAAGTTCATCCCAGCAAGTCCTTCCTTGATTTTATCAGGGTTGGCCGTTGGCTTATCCACTTTGTTGATGGCAAATACAATGGGCACCCCAGCTGCCTGAGCGTGGCTGATGGCCTCTTTGGTCTGCGGCATAATATCATCGTCAGCAGCGATTACAATAATCGCAATATCGGTAACCTGTGCACCACGGGCCCTCATCGCAGTAAACGCTTCGTGACCGGGTGTATCCAAGAAAGTTATCTTTTGTCCGTCTTCCAACGAAACCCCATAAGCACCAATGTGCTGGGTAATTCCTCCACTTTCCCCGGCGATTACATTTTCCTGTCGGATATAATCCAAAAGAGACGTCTTACCATGGTCTACGTGCCCCATCACGGTAACGATAGGTGCACGAGGCTTCAAGTCTTCCGGACTGTCTTGGACCTCTTCAATGGTCTCCTCTATTTCAGCCGTTACAAATTCAACTTCGTAACCAAACTCATCGGCAACTATGGAAAGGGTCTCCGCATCCAAGCGTTGGTTCATCGTCACCATAATGCCCAAGGACATACAGGCGGAGATGATCTGGGTAGTGGAAACGTTCATCATGGTGGCAAGTTCGTTCACGGTAACAAATTCGGTTACCTTAAGAATCTTGCTCTCCAATTCTTGTTGCTCAAGATCTTTTTCCGTTTGCTGACGGTGTTGATCTCGTTTTTCCCTACGGTATTTGGCACCACGGCCCTTACTGGATTTCCCTTGAAGTTTTTCAAGGGTTTCCCGTACTTGTTTTTGTACTTCTTCTTCGGTAGGCTCCACTTTTGGTGCAGAAGAACGTTGTCCTTTCCTTCCTGCAGGGCCTCTGGTATTTCGCCCACCACCAGCTTGTGGACCGTTTTTAACTATCCGTTTTCTACGCTTTTTGCGCTCACCACTATCGGAAGCCCCTCCTTTTCCTGAGGTTTTTTCCTCTGCCTTCTTCTTTTTGGGCTTATTGAATTGGGATAGGTCAATCTTATCCCCTGTAATTTTGGGCCCGGAAAGTTTTTGGTAATTCGTTTTTATGGTGTCTGATGGAGCCTCTTCCGCACTTTCGGCAGTCTCTTCAGCCTTGGGTTCTTCCGCCTTGGCCGCTGGCTTTTCTTCCTTCACCTCTTTCGCCGGAGTTTCCTCCACCGTCTTTTCGGGCTCCGCTTTTGGAGCTTCTTCCTTAGGCTCTTCTGCTTTGGGCTTTTCTGGCTTTTTGTCCAGGTCGATTTTACCTACGGTCTTTGGTCCGGAAAGCTCTGCTTTGGCCTTCACCACTTGCTGTTCGGCCTCCTTTTTCTCTTTGGCCAGCCTGCGCTCCTCCTGCTCTTTCTCCATTCGGATGCGGATAGCCTCCTTTTCCTTGCGTTTTTCCTCGCCAACTTCCTTGGAAGCGACCTTTTTGCTCTTATCTGTTTGAAACTCATCCAACAGAACCTGATACACTTCATTGGATATCTTAGTGGTAGGCCTAGCCTCTACCTCATGCCCCTCCGAGGCCAGGTAGTCGACCGCCCTATCCAGTGAAATGTTCAATTCTCTGAGAACTTTATTAAGTCGTATTGTTGGATTATCTGCCATAAATTAATTTACTTGCCCTAAATTTTCGCTGCTAATATAAGCCTAATCTTCAAATTCTTCCTTGAGGATGCGAACCACCTCTTGGATTGTTTCTTCTTCTAGATCGGTACGCTGTACCAAATCGTTTACATCTTGTTCCAAAACGCTGCGCGCGGTATCCAATCCAATCTTCTTGAATTCTTCGATCACCCAGCTTTCAATCTCGTCCGAGAACTCGGTCAATTCCACATCTTCCTCAACACCTTCACGGAACACATCTATTTCGTAACCAGTCAGTTGACCAGCCAATCGTATATTATGACCTCCCCTACCGATAGCCTTGGAAACTTCCTCTGGCTTAAGGTACACTTGGGCGGTTTTTTTCTCATCGTTCAATTTAACAGAGGACACACGCGCCGGACTCAAGGCCCTTGTTACCATCAATTGCGGGTTGTTGGTCCAGTTAATCACATCGATGTTCTCATTGCCCAATTCGCGGACGATTCCATGAATTCGCGATCCCTTCATACCTACACAGGCACCAACGGGGTCGATTCTGTCATCGTACGAATCCACGGCCACTTTGGCCTTTTCTCCTGGGATACGAACCGCTTTTTTAATGGTAATCAATCCATCAAAAACCTCTGGGATTTCTTGGAAAAACAATTGTTCCAAGAATTTGGGGGACGTTCTCGACATAATGATGGCCGGTTTGTTCCCTTTAAGCTCTACGCTCTCAATGATTCCACGAACGTTGTCTCCCTTGCGGAAAAAATCCGATGGTATTTGTTTTTCTTTTGGAAGGATGATTTCGTTTCCTTCATCATCCAACAAAATTACGGCACGGTGACGGATATGATGTACCTCAGCCGTATATATTTCACCTTCCAAATCCTTGAATTGCTTGTAGATGGTGGTATTATCGTGCTCATGGATCTTGGAAATCAGGTTTTGGCGCAATGCCAAAATGGCCCTTCTCCCCAAATCGATAAGTTTCACCTCTTCTGATACATCTTCGCCCACTTCAAAATCGGGCTCTATCTTACGCGCTTCGGACAACGAAATCTCCTCGTTCGGATCTTCCACTTCACCATCTTCAACAACCACACGGTTTCTCCAAATCTCCAAATCCCCTTTGTCCGGGTTGATGATGATATCAAAATTGTCGTCAGAACCAAACTTCTTTTTGAGCGCACTTCGGAACACTTCTTCCAAAATCGCCATAAGGGTAACCCTGTCAATAAACTTATCGTCCTTAAATTCCGAAAAGGATTCGATGAGCGCTAGGTTTTCCATTTTCTACTACAATTAAAATTTTAATTTAACTTTTGCCTGTTGAATATCAGAAAATGCGATTTCCTGCTTTTTCTGTACCGTAACTTTTCCTTTACCCACGGGTTTCGGCTCACGTGCCTTCCACTCCAGGATAATGCTATTTTCCGAGGCTTCCACCAATGTTCCCTCCAGCTCCCCGGAGGTGGTTCTCACCTGTAACTTTCTTCCAATATTTTTGTTGTACTGACGCGGCAACGTTAAAGGCGATGTAGCTCCTGCCGAGGTCACTTCCAAGGAGAAATCCTCCTCTTCACGGTCCAAATTGTGCTCAATGGCACGGCTAACATCCATACAGTCCTGCAAACTGACACCCTCATCGCCATCCAAAACCACCTTGATGCTGTTGTCCGCACCTATGGTGAGGTTGACCAAGAACAAGGACGGGTTTTCCTGCAACGCCTTGTTCAGCAACAATTCCACTTTATCCTTCAACATAAATGAGAAATAAGTAATAAAAGAGGGGACTCAAGGTCCCCTCATGAATACTTTTATATCCGTTCAGTTTTGCAAATATACAACAAATAATATCGCCCGTGCAACCCATTCCAAAACAAAAATAAGGCCGACCCCACTATTTTTCAGTGTATTACCATTTGCATGCTTCGTGATTCATCTCTTGGCCAAATCTAGGCAACCAATACATTTAAATGTTTAACACCCGATTTGGGACAGTTCACAACAAATATTTTCCATCGAATCGTTGAAACGTAAATTTATACCTTAATTAATGGAGTACATGGCCTCAACCTCTTTCTTCACTAACAAGAAGAATCATTATCCCATAAGATGGATGCTCATTTTTGCGCTCTTTCTTTTAGGAACCACATTATCTTTTGCACAGACCACGCTTTGGAGTGAAAACTTCAACAGCTATTCCAACGGTACCCAAAACGGAGCAGCCACTGGGGCATCCGGCAGCACTTGGAGCACAAATCGCGGCAACAGGCTATCCACCAGAAACAATGCCCTGAGAGGTCGGAACTTAGATGCAGAAGGTATCTGGCAGACCAGCACCATCAACATTTCTGGATACGACGTCATCAGCTTCAGCATGGATACCTGGGTGGACGATGAGGACGAGATGGACAATGGTAACGATTATTTGATTGGGGAATACCGCGTTGACGGAGGCTCATGGCAGCAATTTGTGAACGCTTCGGGTTCAGATTCCGATCCTTTGGCACCATCCTACTCCTTTATCATACCTGCCACAGGAAACTCTGCTTTGGAAGTGAGGGTACGGATGGACAATGACAATAACGACGAACAATACTTTATTGACAATGTTCTCGTGGAAGGCACTTCTGGAATATGCAACGGTGAAGTTGACTTCGAGTTTTACGATAGCACTCCTTCTGGCAACACAGTAGATAATATTCCAACCTCAGGTTTCTTGGGCTCGGGCACCTATACCAGTTTTGATGTGGACGCCCTTCAAAACCAAGAAGACCCTGGCGACAACAACACTTTTAGTATTCGGTACAGCGGCTTTATCCAAATAGATACACCCGGAACTTATACGTTTTTCACCACTTCGGACGATGGCTCCAAACTCTTTATCAACGGAACAGAAGTGGTGGACAATGATGGACTTCATGGATCACAGGAACGGTCGGGCACTATTTCCTTAACCGCAGGACTGCACGATATTACCGTCCTATTTTTTGAAAATAGCGGTGGCGAGACGCTTACCGTACAGTACCAAGGACCATCCATTTCCAAGCAAAACATCCCATTTTCCAAACTGTATTCCACTTGTAGTGTTGGCAGTGCGGACCTCGATGGCGATGGTGTGGATGATGTTGCCGATGTGGATGATGACAACGATGGCATCTTGGATATTGACGAATGTGGAGGCGCCAGCGGAAATTTTGTGCAAAACGCCACCAATCTGCAATTCTTTACCAATCCGTCCAATGCCGAAGGTAACCCTGGCACCTCCTTTGCCGCCAATGCGGTTTCTACCTACCAAGGACAATCCGAAATACTCTTACAATTTGCCCAACCTGTTCCTGTCGGAACTTCCGTAAGCGTTTTTCTTGGGGCGGACCCGGCAGTGTCCAGCACCGATATGCAAATACAACGCTCTTCGGCAGGTGGAGGAAATAACGGCTGGCTGGCCGGTGCCAATGGCACTACCCCAGGCTCCATTCGTGAAGTCACCTTTACCGTAAACGGAACCAGTTTACAATATATAAAGGTAATTGCTTGGCAGGTCGGTGCCCGGGTCTATGGCGCCAGTTATGGCGGTTCGGTGGATTGCACCACAGTGGATACCGATGGCGATGGAATCCCTAACTACCAAGACCTGGATAGTGACGGTGATGGTATTCCAGATAATGTGGAAGCCCAAACATCTTTGGCGTATACAGCTCCTTCGGGCAGTGACTCCAATGGCAATGGTCTCGATAATGCCTACGAGGGAAGCGGGCTTTCCCCAGTGGATACAGATGGGGACGGCACACCCGACTTTATGGACACCGACAGTGATAATGATGGTACACCAGACACTACCGAAGCAACCCTGACTTTAGCCGGTTCCGATAGCGACGGTGATGGACTCGATAATGCGACAGATGCCACCACAGGATACGATGACCCAGGAGGCACCATTGATAACCCTTTGAACACCAATGGCGGCTCCGTAATGCTACCAGATTCCGATGGGGATGTTGCCTCAGGGGGCGATTTGGACTTTAGGGACGATACCTTTGATGACAACGAACCACCATCCATCACCGCTACTGGAAATCAAACCTTTTGCCCAGGCGACACCATTCCTGTGGTTGAAAGTGTGGAAATTACTGACCCGGACAGCAGCACCTTGGATGCGGTATATGTTCAAGTGACCTCGAACTACGATGTTTCGGGGGATGTCCTTAGCCTAACGGGTACCCATCCGAACATTTCAGCCACTTGGGACACCTCCGAAGGAAGGCTTTTGCTCAACGGACCCGCAACTTTGCCCGAATTTGAGGCGGCCATCAGTGCAGTGGTGTTTGAAACGACCGCAACCGTAACCGCTGGTGAAACAAGAACTTTCTCCATAGTGATGAACGAAGCCAACTACCTAGAATCAACGGGGCATTATTATGAATACATACCCTCCGAGGGCATTACTTGGACTGCTGCCAGGGATGCAGCAGCATTACGAACGTTTTATGGACTTCAGGGCTATTTGGCGACCATTTCCGTTCAAGACGAATCAGACCTTTTGGGATCGCAAGCACCAGGGGCAGGATGGATTGGAGCCAGTGACGCTGCCCTCGAAGGCGATTGGTATTGGGTAACAGGCCCTGAAGCAGGCACATTATTCTGGAGAGGCGGCGCAGGCGGAACTGCGTTTGGTTATGAATTCTGGAACTCTGGAGAGCCCAACAACTCAGGAAATGAGGATTATGCACATATAACAGCACCGGGTGTGGGACTTCCTGGATCCTGGAACGACCTTTCCAATACAGGTGCCAATAGTGGAGTGTATCAACCTAAAGGTTACTTAGTAGAATATGGAGGAATGCCCGGAGATCCGCCTTACCCGGACCTTGCCGCCACCACGACCATTACCGTAGAATCTGTTGCCCCTACAGCCAGCGCCCCAGCACCTGTAACGGTACATTGTACGGATGACATTCCAACGCCTGATATCAATCTGATTACCGATGAAGCGGACAATTGCAACCCAAATCCAACGGTTACCTTCGTAAGTGACGTTAGTGACGGCGGAAGCAACCCAGAGACCATCACAAGAACATATCGCATTACCGACGCAGCGGGCAACTCCCTCGATGTGGAACAAACCATTACTGTTGCTCCTTTCACAATCGATACCCAACCCACCAACCAGACCGTGGTCATTGGAAACAATGGTAGCTTCAACGTATCCGCAAGCAATGTGGACACCTATCAATGGGAAGTGAGCACGGACGGCGGAAGCAACTTTTCACCTATCATTGATGGGTCCGAATACTCAGGCACCCAAACGGCCACACTGACGGTACTATCACCCGACAGCAATAAAGATGGATACCTGTTTAGGGTACTTGTTTCCAACAGTAGTGGGAGTTGTACTCCGTTGACCTCCGACGAGGCCACATTGACCATGAAAGCGGGCAGAGTGATCACTAACAGAGGCGTTACCTATCGGGTAAACAAAAACTAGGAATCCAAAATCATCTTATCTTTAGCGGATGGATGTCTTTCGAAACCCGAAAACCCTTCATCACCTAAAGCGCATTTTGCCCTTTGGCATCATTTGGCTGGTCCTGAGCTGGTTTATCCTGCTTATAGAATCCATGGCCACAGGCTACGAGAACCAACGCCCTGAAACCGACATCACGGTAACCTGGAGTGTGTTTGTCTTTGCTTCCTTGGCTGTATTTCTGGTTGGCATTTTGATGGGTTCGGTAGAAGTCCTTTGGATGGGCAAACGGTTCAAATCCAAAAGCTTTGGACAAAAAATCCTGTATAAAATGGGATTCTACGTGTTGTTCATGTTGCTCATCAACTTGATTACCTTCCCCATTGCCGCCAGTATCGAGTCCAATAGCTCCCTACTGGACCATCAAGTCTGGGAAAAGTTTGCCAACTATATCTCCAGTACCACCTTTCTGAGCACCATGGTATCCTTGTCCTTCAGCATTTTTGTATCCCTCATTTATGCTGGAATCAGCGAACACCTTGGCCATAATGTATTGCTCAATTTTTTCTCCGGTAAATACCATAAGCCCAAGGAGGAATCCAGGGTTTTTATGTTTTTGGATATGAAGTCCTCCACCTCGCTTGCAGAGCAATTGGGACAAAAGGCCTATTTCCGGTTTTTGAGCGATTATTATAACCAACTGTCAGATGCCATTATCCAATTCAGAGGCGAAGTGTACCAATATGTGGGCGATGAAATCGTAATCACATGGAAGGAAAAGGATGGATTGCAAAACCAAAACTGTATCCGCTGTTTCACCGCCATGAAGCTCAGTCTGCAACAAAAATCAGATTATTTTAGCACTACTTATGGTATGGTACCATCTTTCCGGGCAGGCCTGCATTTGGGAAAAGTGACCACGGGTGAAATCGGCGCGCTCAAAAAGGAAATTTTCTTTACTGGTGATGTACTTAACGTCACTGCACGTATCCAAAAGTTGTGCAAATCCCTTGAGCAGGACCTTTTGGTTTCTGGCGATCTTGCGGGGAAACTATCAAAATCAGATGCACTTACATTTACATCCTTGGGGAAAATGGAACTCGAAGGAAGACAGGAAGTGGTTGAACTTTTTGCCCACAACAATGGCACTTTTTAGACCTGATTTTCAGCCTTTGATTTTTTAAAAAATATTTTTACCGCGTATTGAAATATGATATAATTTCGGAGCCGCAAAATGACACTGGAACAGAAAGTCCAATCGGTCGAACGGTTGTTCGATCAATTGGAGAAAGAAACCGAACAATTCCAAAAAAAATCGGGAATTGGTTGTGTTTCGGGTTGTGGAAAATGTTGTACCTACCCCAATATCGATGCTTCGCCCTTGGAGTTTTTACCTTGGGCCTTCCATCTATTTTTATCCGGCAAGGCGGAAGATGCCTTGGTCAGTTTGACCGAAAATCCCGGAGCGACCTGTTTTATCCTCAATCCGGTCTCCATCATCGGAAAGGGTCATTGCGGCAGTTACCGTCATAGGGGGGTTATCTGCCGATTGTTCGGCTATGCGGCCAACCGCGACAAGCACGGGAACCTACGGTTGGCTACCTGCAAGGTCATCAAGGAAAATCAGGAGGAAAATTACTTGGCCACCCAAAAGGCCATTTCAGAAGGGATGTACGTGCCTGTTTTTACGGACTACTACATGCAATTGGGACAAATAGATTTTCAACTGGGAACCAAAGTGATGCCCATAAACAAGGCGCTTAAAATGGCTTTGGAAGAAGTGCTCCAATACTACACCTATAGGCCCATCCCCAGTTCAGACAAACAGTGCGTCTAGGTAGCGGATTACTTTTCGTTTCAGCACTACCATATTTCCTTTAAGCTATTTGTGATTTAACTCGGGCCTCAATTGAATTCGCAAAGACGTTTGCGGACAGTACTTGTTAATGTTTCATAAAAAGAAAATAGGTTCGCCTACTTTTTCCTACTTTGTCCCTTTTGGAATTTAAATTGAAACCGACCATGATTAAAAAACTCCTGATTTTTGGACTCTTTTCGCTTGTATTGACGCATACCGCCCAAGCACAACTTTTTGGCAAGAAAAAGAACAAAAACAAAAAGGAAGCCACCGTAGAAAAACCTAAAAATGACAAAAACGGCATCAAAAAATACAGTGATGTCATAACCGAAGATGCGGTGACCGACGAGGGCCTGTTCAAGGTGCACCAATTGGAACAGGATTATTTTTATGAAATTCCCTTCGACCTCTTGGAAAAGGACATGCTTTGGGTAAGCCGGATAGCCCAGATTCCCGACAACCTCGGGGGAGGATACGTAAATGCCGGCTCCAAGACCAACGAACAAGTGGTCCACTGGCAACGCTACCAAAATAAGATCTTACTTAGGGTCAAATCGTACACCAACATTGCGGACAGCACTAAGGCCATTAGCAATTCTGTAAAGGTGAACAACTTTGAACCGATTTTGTTCGCTTTTGACATCAAGGCCTTTAATGTCGATTCTACCGCCGCGGTCATTCAAGTGGATAAACTCTTCACCACCGATGTGGCAGCCATCAGTGGTTTATCATCACGGTTAAGACAACGTTACAAGGTCAAAAAGTTGGACCAATCCCGTAGTTTCATCAACAGTATCAAAAGTTTTCCAGAGAACATAGAGGTAAAACAGGACTTCACTTACGATGCTTCGGAACCACCTTCTTTTTCGGACACGGGCTCTATTAGCCTGCAAATGAACCAATCCATGATTTTGTTGCCCGAAGAACCGATGACACCCAGGTTGAACGACCCTAGGGTAGGTTTCTTCACCGTATCACAAATCGATTATGGAAGTCCTAAATTGAAGGCCGACCAAAAAAGGTATATCCGCCGTTGGCGATTGGAGCCCAAGGACCCCGAGGCCTACGCTAGGGGGGAGTTGGTGGAGCCTGTAAAACCCATTGTTTACTATTTGGACCCGGGAACCCCCGAAAACCTCCAAAAATACATTAAGCAAGGCATTGAAGACTGGCAAAAGCCCTTTGAAACGGCCGGATTCAAAAATGCAATCATCGCCAAGGATGCCCCGACCCCAGAGGAAGATCCAGAGTTTAGTCCGGAGGACATCCGTTATTCCGTGGTACGTTATGTGGCAAGCACCACGCGAAATGCGGTTGGCCCCAGCGTATCCGACCCTAGAAGTGGCGAAATTATTGAAAGTGATATTATATGGTACCACAACCACTTGCGCAGCTATCGTAACCGATATTTGTTGGAGACAGGCGCCGCCAACCCCTCCGCACGCACCTTGGACACGCCGGATGAGGAAATCGGTGAAATGATGCGAATGGTCATTGCCCACGAAGTGGGGCATGCATTGGGTTTTCCGCACAATATGGCGGCCAGCTATGCCTATCCCGTGGACTCGCTTCGCAGCGGTAGTTTTACACAAAAGAACGGTATCGCAGCAAGTATCATGGATTACGCCCGGTACAATTATGTGGCACAGCCCGGTGATGAAAATATCCGTTTCATTCGCCAAATGGGTCCCTATGATCACTACGCTGTTAACTGGGGATACAGATGGCTGCCCAATATCCAAGAACCTGAAGATGAAAAGGCAACCTTGAACCAATGGATTTTGGAAAAGGCGGACGACCCCAAGTTCAAGTATGGCCGTCAGTCCAGTTATTTTGACCCGCAATCGCAGACGGAGTGCATTGGTGATGACCCCATAAAAGCGAGCACTTACGGCATCAAAAATTTAAAATATGTAATGACACAACTCCCTTCGTGGACCTCGGACCAAACCAACGATTATGATGATTTGGAGGAACTTTATGGGGAACTTTTAGGAGTTTTCAATCGATATGTGCGGCATGTGGCCCGCAACGTGGGTGGTGTATATGAAAACATCAAGACCCCGGAACAAGAGGGTACGGTCTATACCGCCCTGAGTGCCGAGGAACAGCGCAAATCGATGGAATGGTTGCACAAAAACATTTTTGAAACTCCAGAATGGCTTTTGGACACTTCGGTATTGCAGAACATTGACCATACCGCCTACTTTGAAAATGTGAGAAGGGTACAGTCTTCGCAACTCAACCAGTTGATGGGATTGGAAACCTTGGGCAGGTTGATCAATTCCGAAACGACCCAAGACGACAATTACAGCGCCTACGAAATGTTGAGCGATTTGCGAAAAGGGCTTTGGAGCGAAGCCTATCGAAGCAGGAATGTGGAACTGTACCGTAGAAATTTACAGAACACCTATTTGGACTATATGGCGGATTTGCTCACGGATAACGATGCTTCCAATTACAATGTGGAAACTTCCGATGTACGAACATTGGTACGCGGAGAACTGACTACGCTAAAAAGGACCCTGAACAGGGCCAAAAACGCAAACGTAAATACGATGACGAAGTATCACTACGAAAATGCCATCGCCAAAATCGATGAGCTTTTTGATAGCGAATAGTCAATAAGGGTATCACCCAAAAGAAAAGCCCCGCAAACTTTCATTTGCGGGGCTTTTTCGTTGGCCTACAAGGACTCGAACCTTGAACGACTGAACCAAAATCAGCTGTGTTACCAATTACACCATAGGCCAGTACCATAAAAGCTAAATGCTATCAGCTTTTGAGCGTGCAAATTTAAAACAAACTTTGGTATCAACAAATATTTTTGAAAAGAATACACGCGATTTTTATCCCTTTCCCCTGTTAAAGGTTTTCCAAAAAGGGCTAGGCTTCTGTTCGAGATTTACTAAATTCGCCACAATTCGGTTAACAACCAACTACTATGTTTGCAAAAGACTTCAAAAAATGGGACACCATCCTTGGGTGGGTTTCCTTCGCCATAGCCTTTATTGTGTACGCCCTAACGGTAGAACCCACAGGAAGTTTTTGGGATGCAGGGGAATATATTTCCACCTCCGCCAAATTACAGGTTGGGCACCCACCGGGAGCTCCATTGTTGCAAATGATCGGCGCTTTCTTTGCCATGTTCGCCTTTGGCGATGAGACCAAGATTGCGCTCATGGTCAATGCGGTATCCATAGTTTCCAGTGCCTTTGCGGTTTTGTTCACCTTTTGGACCATTACCAACCTAGCGGGCAAATTGGTCGGTAAAAAAGCTGAAATCACCAACAGCAAGGCCATTGCCATTTTAGGGAGCGGATTGGTCGGCGCACTGGCCTTCACCTTTTCAGATAGTTTTTGGTTCAATGCCGTGGAAACGGAAGTATACGCCATGGCAAGCTTGATTATGGCATTGTTGCTTTGGCTGGGGCTTAAATGGACGGACAACTTGGACGACCCTCGGAGTCACCGCTGGCTCATGCTCATTTGCTTTGTGATCGGTCTTACCTTCGGAATCCAGTTTATGGGCTTTTTGGCCATTCCATCCATCGGATTGCTCTATTACTTTAAAAGATACAAGACCACGACCGTAAAAAACTTTTTGCTGGCCAACATCATCGTGGTCGGCATTTTGATTTTGGTCTATAAATTCTCCTTGACCTACGTATTGGAACTCTTTGGCTGGAGCGAGGTATTCTTTATCAACGAGATTGGACTGCCATTTAATTCGGGATCCATCATCATGGGACTGCTCTTTGTGGCCGCTTTCTATTTTGGATTGAAGTACACCCGAAAGCATAACTATTACAATGCCAATATTGTAGTATTATGTCTGATGTTCCTCATTCTAGGGTTCTCATCTTGGTTGATGCTTCCCATCCGCGCAAATGCCAAAACCGTTGTAAACGAAAACAACCCGGCCGATGCACGTGCCCTTCTGGCCTACTATAACAGGGAACAGTATCCTGGGGTGGACAGCCCAGTGTATGGAGCCTATTATTCAGATGCCTTTGCACCTTCGGGAGAGGACCGGGACGACAGCCCTAAATATGAAAAGGACTTGGAACTCGGTAAATATGTGGTGGTCAACCATTACAAAGGCGCCATACCCGGACCCAACGAAAAACACGTAGGATTTTTACCGAGGATGTGGAGCGACCAACATGCCGAGAACTACATGAAATATTTTGGCGCACTGGATTTTCGAATCAAATCGGAGTACATCTCCAACAACGACCTGCGGGAAGCCGTCAACCAATTTAAAACAGCCTACTCCCAAGGAGAGCTGGACACCGATCAATATATCCGCTTTTTAAGGGAGTTTGGAGAATATATTGAGGTACAGCCACCAACATTGGGGCAAAATTTGGAGTACCTATTTGATTTCCAGTTCAGCTACATGTACATGCGCTACTTTATGTGGAACTTTGTTGGGAAGCAGAACGATGTACAGGGCAGATACGATGAAAACGGAAACTGGCTGAGCGGCATCAATTTTATGGACAGTATTCGATTGGGAAGCCAAGAAAATCTTCCCAGCGATTGGAAAAACAACAAAGGGCGCAACACCTATTTCTTTTTGCCCTTGCTGTTGGGTATTTTGGGGATTGTCTTCCAAATATCACGAAACCCCAAACAGTTCTGGGTCCTCTTCGTGTTCTTTATGTTTACCGGTCTCGCCATTCAATTTTATACCAACCCTTACATCTTCCAGCCACGGGAAAGGGATTATTCCCTCGTGGGTTCGTTTTATGTCTTCTGTATCTGGATTGGTTTAGGGGTGTACGGCCTTTTTGAAGAATTTAAAAAGTTGATATCGGCCAAAATTGCCGCACCTGCCATCACTACGATTTGCCTGTTGGCCGTACCGTTGTTGATGGCTTTCCAAAACTGGGACGATCATGACCGTTCTGGCAGATATACCGCCCCAGCAACCGCAAAAGCCTATTTGGATTCGTGTCAGGAAGATGCTGGAGCCATACTGTTTACTATCGGTGACAATGACACCTTCCCGATTTGGTACGCCCAGGAAATTGAAAATTATAGAACCGATGTCCGTGTGATCAATACCAGCCTCTTTGCTACCGACTGGTACATCGACCAGATGAAACGAAAGGCCTATGAAAGCGACCCCATCCCATCACAATTGACGCATGACAAGTACAGCTACGGAACCCGAGATGCAGTTTACTATCAAGGCATCACCGATAATAGGTGGAACATCAAGGATTTTGTCAACTGGATAGGCAGCGACAAGCCGCAGACAAAATTCAGACATATCTTGACCAATCAAGGAGCCGATTTGAGTCAATATTCTGAAAGCACTCTGGACATTGTGTACTATCCTACCAATAAAATCAGGATTCCGGTCAACAAGCAAAATGTGTTGGAAAGTGGGTTGGTCAAGGAAAAAGATTCGGCCCTCATTGTCGATTATATCGATATTGACCTACCGCAAAGCGCCTTGGCCAAAAACAGGATCATGATGCTGGACCTCATTGCCAACAACGATTGGAAACGACCCATTTACTTCTCTGGCGGAAGTTTTGACAGTGCAGAGTACATTTGGATGAAGGACTACCTTCAACTGGATGGCCTTGTTTATAAACTGGTACCCATAAAAACCCCGAACCGCAATTCTTTCGAAATGGGACGCATCGACTCCGAGTTGATGTACGACATTGTAAAAGATTGGGATTGGGGCAACTCTGGCAGTGACGATATTTACCACGACCCCCAGACCCGCTCACAAGGACTGTCCTTCCGAAGCAATTTGGCCCGATTGATGGAAACCTTAATTGCCGAGAACAACATTGACAAGGCGAAGGACGTCATCAATATTGCCATGGACAACATGCCTGTGGACCACTATGGTTTCTATGCCTTTGTAGAACCCTTTGTGGACGGCTATTACAAAGTGGGAGAAACTGAAAAAGCTCGTGAGCTGTTCGGCAAACTCAAGAAAGTCTATCAGGAGCATCTGGAATACTACGCCAACATTCCATTGGATGAGCAATACGATAAAATAGACGACATCCTCTCCGATATGCAGGCCTACAGAAGAAACATTGACATCTTAATTGAAAACGGGGACAAGGAACTGGCCGAATCCGAAACCATCATCTTCAATGAATATATTGACATGTTCTCCCAATTTGTAGATGAGGAAGAGGATGTGTTGGACGAACCCATCCCCATAGATCCAGATATGGAAGACACAGTTCTATTGGATGCACCCGATACCATTCCGGAATCCATTATCCCGGATGAGGAACAATAGCATAAAAAAAGCGAGGCCAACACCTCGCTTTTTTTATTTGATATATTCATTTAGGATTCCTATTAATGTATTGGCGTCCTGCTCACCGCTCTGTCGCCATACCATCTCCCCTTTTTTGTAAATCATCAAAGTGGGCAGCCCTTTAATCCGAAGGGCTTGGGATAGTTCTTTATTCTTGTCCACATCAATCTTAATAACTTTGCCTTTATCCCCTAGGGCAGCGGCCACATCGCTCAGCACAGGGTGCATGGCGGTCGATTGCTCGTTCCATTCTGCATAAAAGTCTAACAATACTGGGACCTGTAAATCTATAAGTTCTCCGAATTTGGACATGTATTCTAAGGTTTACAGTCAAATGTAAGAAAAAATGTGAATGTTTTTACAGTCCGTGGACTTTAGAAAACCGTAGGGAATCCATTTAAGTTAATCCCCTCTTTTTTAAAGTGATTACGGAAATCTCCGGCCAAATGCCAAAACGGCCAGGGTAACCTATAAAACCAAAACCTCTGTTCACATTGATGAATTGGTCCAACTCTTTGTAGATACCTGCCCAATATTTATAGCGCCATTTAACAGGGCTCCACTTCACCCAACCAGGAATTTCCACACCGAACTGCATTCCATGCGTATGCCCGCTTAAGGTCAAATGGAAATGGTAGTCGTCATGGAGCACCACATCTTCCCAATGGGAGGGATCGTGGCTCAACAATATTTTAAAATCCTCTGGGGAAACACCTTCTTTGGCCTTTTGTAAATCACCGGCCTTCTTGAAGCCACCTCTACCCCAGTTTTCCACACCTACCAATGCGATTTTTTGGCCATCTTTCTCCAAAAAGCGGTTGGAGTTCAACAAGAGATCAAAGCCCATTTCCTTTTGCATGGCCTTTAAATCCTCCAAGTTTTGTGCTTTCTCCTCTTCGGTATCCCAAACAGCATAATCCCCATAATCGTGATTGCCCAAAATGGAATACAATCCATCCTTGGCCTCCAAACGGGAAAAAACCTCCTTCCAAGGCTCCAACTCCGTGGAGCGGTTGTTCACAATATCCCCAGTAAAAAAGATGACATCACTCTGTTGTTCGTTGATCAGATTGACCCCATACTCCACTTTTTTATAATCATCAAAACTGCCACTGTGCACATCGGAAATCTGTGTAATCTGATAATTATGGAAGGCATCCGGAAGGTCATCAAACTCCAGCTCGTATTTCAGTACCTGATAGTTGTATTTGCCACGGTACATGCCATATAGCAAAGCACCAAAGGGCAATGCTGCCAAACCTAGTGCAATCCCACTGATGAACTTTCTTCGCGAAGGAAAGTAACCTGCATCCGATTCCGAAATCCCAACGATTTTGTTGTATCCGTAGCCTATCAAACGGACCACATCCTCCAATAACAAGAAGAAACCCAATACCAAGGCCAACAGAAAGAACGCGGCAAAAATGGTCCCCGCAATGGCAGCAGTACCCTTAAAGCCATCTCCGGGGTCGTAGGTCATTACCTTAACGGTCAAGAAAATCAAGGCAGCCAAAAAGAGCACAATGTAACTCCATTGTATCAAAGGGCTTTTAAAAAGCGTTCGGAATGCCTGAAAGCCATAAACGGCCAACACCACATAAAGAACTGCCAAAACAAGAAATCGGGACATACAATTTTTTTACAAAATTAGGGCTAATCTGCTATTAAACAGTGGTTTTTAAATTTATTTAACGGCACGCACGATGGCTTTTAGGGTATCAACATTGGAAACGGCCACCTGATGTTCCACCAAATGCTTGGAAGAATTCATGCTGATTTTTCCACTTAGGTCCAACTGATTTCCGAAGGAAGTACCCGAACAATGAATCGCCTTAAGTCCGATAGCCTTGAAGTTTGATGCGTTTTTGGGCGACACCCCTCCCCCGGGCATTAGGGTCATCGATGTTTTTTGTTGCCAGGCCGCCAAATTTTTGATGCCTTCTGCTGCAGTGGTTTCACCTCCGGAAGTCAAAATCGTTTGCACACCCAGCTCTTCCAACTGCTTGATGGCCTCCAAAGGCCCTGCAACCCAATCGAATGAACGGTGAAAGGTAAAGTGCAACGGCTTTGCAAGTTCCACCAACACCTTCATTCGTTCTACATCCACGGTAAAATCTTCCGTCAAAACCCCAGAAACAATGCCCTGCACTCCTAGCGCCTTGCACGCCAAAATATCGGCCCTCATCACCTCAAACTCAGCATCGGAATAGGTGAAATGTCCACCTCTGGGACGTATCAACACATGAACAGGAATGGTCAGCTCCTTTTTCACCAATTGAATCAAACCAGCAGAGGGCGTTATACCACCCACTCCAAGCTCCGAACAAAGTTCAATCCGGTCCGCTCCTGCCCTTTCCGCATTCCTTGCCGATTCCAACGAATTGGCGCAAACTTCTACCAGCATATTGTATCTTTAAACTCCATAAAAGTAAACATACCAACCCATGGAACGACGCAAATTCCTTAAAAATTCCAGCCTTTCCGCCGCCGGATTGGTTGCCGCTTCCAATATGGTCGCTTGTAAAACCGAAACAAAGCCCGAAGTAGCAGCAGTTACAACAATTCCAACTCCCAATCCCATCAAACCCATTGTGGTGTGTACCTGGAACTTTTTCAACGCTACCGAGAAAGCTTGGGAAGTACTAAAATCGGGTGGAAATGCCCTAGATGCCGTAGAGCAAGGTGTTAGGGTGGAAGAAGCGGACGAAACCAACGAGACCGTGGGCAAGGGTGGCCGTCCCGATCGTGACGGAAACGTGACTTTGGACGCCTGCATTATGGACAAAGATGGGAATTGTGGTTCGGTGGTGTGCATGCAAAATATTGTGCATCCGGTTTCCGTGGCCAGAAAAGTGATGGAAGAGACCCCACACATCATCCTAGCAGGAAAAGGGGCAGAGAAATTTGCTTACGAACAGGGCTTCCCAAAAGAGGATTTGCTCACCGAAAGCACGCGAAAACAGTACGAAGAGTGGCTAAAAACCTCCCAATACAAGACCACCATCAATATAGAAAACCACGATACCATTGGCATGCTTGCCATTGATGAAAATGGCGATATTGCCGGCGCTTGCACCACCAGCGGCATGGCCTTCAAAGTAGCAGGACGTGTTGGCGACTCACCCATTATTGGGGCAGGACTGTTTATCGATAACGAAGTGGGTGGTGCAACAGCAACTGGTGTCGGTGAGGAAGTCATTCGCACGGTGGGCAGCTTTTTGATCGTGGAATTGATGCGACAGGGCAAAAGTCCGCAGGAAGCCTGTGAGGAAGGCGTGAAACGTATCATGAAAAAAAATGCAGGCCGAAAGGATTTCCAAATTGGGTTTTTGGCCATTAACAAAAATGGGGAAACAGGCGGTTACTGCGTGCATCCCGGGTTTACATATCGGGAATATTCTGCCAATGGACACGAGAACCGAGAAGTCGTGAGCTTCTACGAATAGATATCAGAACCAAGACCGCTGCGCTTTTAGATACTAGAGTCACGACGGCTGGTGTTATCCGTCTTGTATCCTGTCTCTTGTCTCTTGTCTTTTAAGGCTGAATTCAAATCCTCACAAATCTAATATCTCAATTCTCATATCTTTTAAACAGCAATTCGTACTTTTAATCCCTACCCTATTCTGGGGACCATTATTTTTTATTGAACATTGATATCTGAATAAAATGTCTGACCAAAAAAGACTGTTTCTTTTAGACGCCTACGCGCTAATTTTCCGTGGCTACTATGCCCTCATCAAGAACCCACGAATCAACTCCAAAGGGATGGATACCTCAGCCATTATGGGGTTTATGAACTCCCTTTTTGATGTGATCAAGCGCGAACAGCCAGACCATTTGGCCGTGGCCTTCGACAAGGGAGGCAGTGTAGAGCGGACCGAAATGTTCGAAGACTACAAGGCAAATCGGGATGAAACACCTGATGCCATCCGAATTGCGGTTCCCTATATTCAGCAGATTTTGAAGGCCATGAAGATTCCCGTTGTGGAATTGGAAGGTTATGAGGCGGATGACCTCATCGGCACCTTGGCGAAACAGGCCGAAAAAGAAAACTACAAGGTGTTTATGGTGACGCCTGACAAGGATTTTGGGCAATTGGTGAGCGAAAATATTTTTATGTACCGTCCGGCTCGAATGGGCAACGGTATCGAAATTTGGGGCATCCCCGAAGTGCAAAAACGCTTTGGCGTGAAGCGCCCCGAACAGGTCATTGATTATTTGGGAATGATGGGCGATGCCAGTGACAATATTCCCGGACTGCCCGGTGTAGGTGACAAAACGGCCAAAAAGTTCATCGAACAGTTCGATTCCATGGAAGGACTGCTGAGCAATACAGACAAGCTCAAGGGCAAGATGAAGGAAAAAGTGGAGGAACATGCCGAGTTGGGCCGTTTATCCCGAAAATTGGCCGAAATCAAAACGCATTGTGACGTACAATTCCATGCCAAAGACTACGAAATGTGTCCGCCAGATGCCGAGAAGGTCCAAGAGATTTTTGAGGAACTCGAATTCCGAAGACTAAAGGACCAGTTCATCAAATTATTTACCGAAGAAGCGGAAGCGTCCACTCAGGTGACCAGCACCCAAACCGCCAAGGAAGAGGCCAAGGTGGCAGGCAGTGGTCAGTTTACCCTATTTGGTGGCGACCCTTCGGAGGCCGCGGCCACCATCAAGGACGTGAACAGCCGATTGACCATTGGCGACGTACCCCATTTTTATCAGAAGGTTCAGGATGGCAAGGGCATGGAACTCTTTCTGGAAATGCTGATGAAGCAACCCTCCGTCTGTTTTGATACCGAGACCACTTCCTTGAATCCGCTGGAAGCCGAATTGGTGGGTATTGCCTTTAGTTGGTCGCCAGGTAAAGGGTTTTATGTGCCCTTCCCGGACAATCAAAATGATGCACAACCGTTGATTGAAAAATTGCGTCCCTTCTTTGAATCGGAAACCATTGAAAAGGTGGGGCAAAACCTCAAATATGACATCAAAGTGATGCAAAATTATGGCGTAGAGGTCAAAGGAAAATTGTTCGATACCATGCTGGCCCACTATCTCATCAACCCCGATATGCGTCACAACATGGATGTGCTGTCCGAGACCTACCTCAACTATACGCCCATTTCCATCACCGAACTCATTGGAAAAAAAGGCAAAAACCAACTCAGTATGCGCGATGTTCCTTTGGAAAAGCAAACAGAATATGCTGTGGAGGACGCCGATATCACGTTTCAACTGGCGCTAAAGTTTACTCCAGAACTCAAGGAAGCCCAAACGGATAAATTGTTTGATGAGATTGAAATTCCGTTGCTCCGCGTGCTGGCGGATATGGAGCTGGAAGGTATCAATCTGGACAAGGATTATCTAGGTGGCCTTTCGGAACAATTGGATAAGGACATTGCGGAACTGGAAAAGAAAATCTATGCTGATGCCGGCGAAGAATTCAACATTGCCTCCCCCAAACAGTTGGGCGATATCCTTTTTGGCAAGTTGAAATTGGTGGACAAACCGAAAAAAACCAAAACAGGTCAGTTTTCCACTTCGGAAGATGTGTTGTCCTACTTGGCCAAGGACCACGAAATCATCAAAAACGTGTTGGATTACCGCGGATTGGCAAAACTAAAAAGCACCTACGTGGATGCGCTGCCCAACGAAGTCCAGCAAAAAACAGGTCGGGTGCATACCGATTATATGCAAACGGTGGCTGCAACGGGCCGTTTGAGCAGCAACAATCCGAACCTGCAAAATATCCCCATTCGTACCGAGCGTGGACGGCAAGTTCGCAAGGCCTTTATCCCACGGGATGAGAATTACGTGCTCTTGGCGGCGGATTACTCCCAAATTGAGCTGCGCATTATTGCAGCCCTGAGCGAGGAGGACACGATGATTTCCGCTTTTAAAAACGGAGAGGACATTCACGCTTCCACCGCATCCAAAGTTTTTAATGTACCGATTGAGGAGGTGACCCGCGAGCAGCGTAGCAACGCTAAAACAGTGAATTTTGGGATTATATATGGGGTGTCGGCCTTCGGGTTGAGCAACCAAACGGATTTGAGCCGTTCCGAAGCCAAGGAATTGATCGATACCTACTACAAGACCTATCCCAAATTGCGTAATTACATCAGCGAGCAAGTGGATTTTGCCCGTGAGCACGGCTATGTGCAAACGGTGTTGGGGCGTCGTAGGTATTTAAAGGACATCAATGCGGGGAACCAAGTGGTGCGCGGTGCCGCAGAGCGAAACGCCGTGAATGCCCCCATTCAAGGAAGTGCCGCGGACATCATTAAAATTGCGATGATCAACATCCATAAAAAGCTTTCCGAAAGGAAGTACAAGACCAAGATGTTGTTACAAGTACACGATGAATTGGTGTTCGATTGCTACAAACCGGAACTGGACGAGATGAAACAACTCATCAAATCGGAAATGGAAAACGCTTATAAACTCTCCGTACCGCTAGATGTGGAAGTAGGCATTGGTGAGAATTGGTTAGAGGCGCATTGATTTAAATTATATCAAATGAAACTAACCATTTTCATTGCCATTATTGTTGTCTTAAGATTTTTGCTTCCTAGATTGGTTGATTTTGGAGCCCCGGAAAAATCTGAACCTAAAAGCGAATGGCACTACCGCGTAAAATTCGCCAAACTAAACAAGGAGAAATATGACAAAGCTACCCCAGAAGAAAAGCAAGAATTACTTTATTACTTCACTAATAAATTAAGGCAGGCGGATAATTATAGTGATGCATCTTTTAGGCAAATGCCCAAATTACTTCAAGTTGTTTGGTTGATAAACGAACTGGAAGCGGAGGTCAACAACGGAGGCTATCTTCAGTTTTTTACTAATTCTTCGGGTAGATATGTTGACGAAACCATAGAAGCCCTGAATTTGATTGGCGCCACATACAACCATCAACTTTTATTAAATGCGGTTGAAATACTTCTCAAACATAATGAGAATAATCAGGTCCTAAATGAAAAGTTAAGTTCAAAGACAATGTATCAGATATTTGATTTTTCAGAATTATACGAAAATGATGAACTGCAAGAAGAATTGAATGAATTGGACAAAGCTTTCTATTTAAACAAGGAGAAACTTTCTAAATTAAAAATGGAGTATTTTGAAATAAATGCTGATTCACTTTGGCCTGAGCTAGAAGAAAAATTTCCGAGCTGATTTTTTTATTTATCAATTTATGAACCCACCCAACCGCATCCTTCCCATTATCGTGTTGTCGCAATTTTGCTGCACCTCGCTTTGGTTTGCGGGCAATGGCGTGATGCGCGATTTGGTCGCCACCTTTGAGTTAAGTGAAAGTGCTGTGGGACATTTGACCTCAGCGGTGCAGTTTGGGTTTATCGTGGGTACTTTGGTATTTGCCATTTTATCCATTGCTGATCGGTTTTCTCCTTCCAAAGTATTTTTTGGCTGTGCTGTTTTGGGGGCACTCTTTAATTTGGGTGTGGTTTGGGATGGTAACGGACTTGCGAGCATCTTATCCTTTCGTTTTTTTACGGGCTTTTTCCTAGCCGGAATCTACCCCGTAGGCATGAAGATAGCCGCCGATTACTACGAAAAAGGATTGGGCAAATCCCTCGGCTATTTGGTTGGTGCGCTGGTGGTGGGCACCGCATTCCCTCATTTACTCAAGGAAATGACCCATACCTTACCGTGGAACACCGTGCTGGAGTCCACTTCGGGTTTGGCCATTTTGGGCGGCAGCCTAATGATTGCGCTCGTTCCCAATGGTCCTTACCGAAAACGCAGCCAACAGTTTCAATTATCCGCCTTTATCCAAGTGTTCCAAAATCGAGGTTTCCGCTTGGCAGCCTTTGGCTATTTTGGGCACATGTGGGAGCTGTATACGTTTTGGGCCTTTGTCCCGATCATGCTTCAAACCTATGCGCTGGTCCATCCAAACACCCACTTTCCCGTTCCCTTATTGTCCTTTGTCATTATTGCCGTAGGTGGCTTGGCCTGCGTATTGGGTGGTTATCTGTCGCAAGTGGCCGGAACCAAACGCGTAGCTTCCATCTCTCTTCTCCTCTCCGGGCTTTGTTGTTTGATTTCCCCCTCACTTTTTATGCAAGGGTCAGCTACTCTGTTCATTGGCTTTTTACTGTTCTGGGGCATGGTGGTGATAGCTGATTCTCCGCTCTTTTCCACCTTGGTGGCCCAAAACGCTTCTGCAGAAATCAAAGGCACCGCTCTGACCATTGTAAATTGTATCGGCTTTGCCATTACCATTGTTAGCATTCAATTGGTGAACGAGCTGCGGATATGGTCCAACTCCAACATGGTTTACATGGTTTTGGCCCTAGGTCCCCTTTTTGGACTTATGGCTTTGGCTTCGAAGAAAAAAGGCTGAAACGGCACGAAGACCATCAAAACCTCATCGAATTAATCCGTATCTTGGGGCATCCATTTAAAAACCAAACTAGGCTACATGAAGACTATCAAACTGCTATTGGCATGCCTCATCCTAGCAAGCTGTGGCAATCCAAACACTGAAACCGAAGAAACTACGCAATCTCCAGAGACCGCATCAAACCAACGCGAATTCTATCAATTAAAAATCTACACCTTCAGCTCCGAAGAACAAGAGGCCACGGTGGACCATTACCTAGAAAACGCTTTTATGCCCGCTGTAAAAAGACAGGGTATTGACAAGGTCGGGGTTTTTAAATCACGTATAACCGAAACAGATACGGTACAGAAAACCTTTGTGCTGTTACCTTTTGAAGACTTGGAACAATTTCGGGCGTTGGAGGAAAACATTATGAATGACAGCACCTACGCAAGCGCTGGAAGTACATATATCGATGCGAACTACGATAATCCCCCTTATGATCGTATACAATCCATCCTGATGCGAGCCTTTCCCGATATGCCCCAAATGAAAACACCCAATTTGGACAGTCCAAGGTCGGAACGGGTCTATGAACTACGTAGTTATGAATCTCCTACGGAAAAATATTATTGGAACAAGGTGGATATGTTCAATGCTGGTGGCGAAATACCACTTTTTGACCGATTGGACTTTCAAGCTGTGTTTTACGGTGAAGTGCTCTCCGGACCCAAAATGCCCAATCTAATGTAAATGACCACCCATGCCGATATGGGTACCAGAAACCAACATTGGGATGCCTTTGTAAACTCTCCCGAATGGAAAGAGCTCATTGCCGTGCCCAAATACAAGAACAATATGTCGCATATTGATATGTGGTTCCTCTACCCTACCGAGTATTCCGATTATTAGTTAAACAAAACTGGTATCAGATGACGGAATTGATTTTTTTCACCAGTAAAACCTGCGGGGTTTGCAAGGTCCTGAAGCCTAAACTCCTTGAAGCGGTTCAAGCAAACTTCCCAAAAGTGGGCATCCGTTTGGTGGATGTGGAAGAGGAAGAGGAGTTTACCGGGCAGTCCATGGTGTTTACCCTTCCCGTGGTCATCATTAAGGTCGATGACAAGGAAATGTACCGCTTTGCGCGAAGTTTTTCGGTCTACGAAGTATTGGAAAAACTGAAGCGGTTGAGTGCCGTATCCTCTTAAATCAGATTTATACCTTGGTCGGATACCTTCATCGTTTTATGTATTTTTAAGGCACTAGGAAAGTATCCCAATAATTAGTTAGTAACCTCAAACCAATCCCATGAGAAAAATATATATTTTAGGAATTGCATTATTGGCAACGGCACAACTACTGTCCCAAGAAGGCACGTTATTGTTGCGCGAGCCCACCTTGAGCAACAATTCCGTGGTGTTTGTGCACGCCAACGACCTTTGGAAGGCCTCCCTTAGCGGTGGCGAAGCCCAACGCCTTACGAGCGGGGTAGGCAACGAATCCGATCCCCGTTTTTCCAAGGACGGAAAATGGATCGCTTTTACCGCAGAATACGACGGCAACAGCGATGTGTACGTGATACCTTCGGATGGGGGCACACCCAAACGGATCACCTTTCATCCTGCCATGGACGAAGTCCAAGGATGGACACCAGAAGGTAACATCCTATTTCGTTCAACACGAAATGCACGTCCGACCATGACCAGTCAGTTTTTTACCGTTTCACCAAACGGAGGACTGCCCAAAGCCTTGGAAATTCCCAGAGGGGCCTATGGCAATATTTCTGCGGATGGTTCGCATATCGCCTACACTCCCATCACTTCGTGGGATCCCGAATGGCGAAACTATCGTGGTGGACAGGCCATGCCCATTTGGATCGTGAATTTGGACACCTACGAATTGATGACCACCCCTCAATTGGACCAGGAACGCCATTTGTACCCCGTGTGGTCGGGCAACAAGGTGTATTATCTATCGGAACGAGACTATACCAGCAACGTATGGAGCTACGATATCAATACCAAGACCGAGGAACAGATCACATTTCACAAAAAATTTGATGTAAAGAATTTGGATGTCCGTGGCAACCAATTGGTCTATGAGCAAGGAGGTCGCTTACACCTTATGGACCTAACCTCAAGGCAAAGCAATCCTTTGACCATTACCGTGAAGGGCGATCTGAACTTCAGCCGTGAGCGATGGGAAGAGGTCTCTGCGAATTCGGTGCGAAACGCCAACATTTCTCCCAATGGAAAAAGGGCCATTTTTGAACATCGTGGCGATATTTTCACCTTCCCGAAAGAAGAAGGTAGCTGGAGAAACCTAACCCAATCTTCCGGGGTGGCGGATCGGTATCCCGTGTGGTCGCCCAAAGGCGATAAAATAGCATGGTTTTCCGACCGCAGCGGGGAATATCAATTGGTGGTATCCGATCAATATGGGAACAACCAGAAATCCTATCCGTTGGAAAACCCGACCTTTTACTTTCAGCCCGATTGGTCCCCCAACGGAAAACTAATTGCCTATACCGATACGGATTACAATATGTGGTATGTGAACCTTGAATCGGGAAAGGTGGTCAAGGTCGATACAGACCGGTATGCCCACCCAAACAGGACCATGAATCCCGTATGGTCGCCCGATAGCCGATGGATAACCTACGAAAAACAACAGGACAGTCATTTTAAAGCCGTTTTTATTTACGACACTCATACCGGAAAAACGGTTCAGGTTACCGAAGGAACGGCAGATGCCACAAGCCCCATTTGGGATGTGTCCGGTGAATACTTGTACTTTTTGGCCAGTACCGATTACGGTCTGGCATCGGGTTGGTTGGATATGAGCTCCTACGATCCAGGCGTAACCCGCAGTTTGTACGCTTTGGTATTGAGTGCTTCGGGTAAGGCCCCGAACCTTCCCGAAACGGACGAAGAAAGCTCCAAACCAGAAGAAAATTCGTCGGACAAGGGACCCAAATCAAAAAAGGATGACAAAAAAGAAGAAGAATCGACATCCAAGCCAGTGGTAATCGATTTTACCAACATTCAGGATAGGGTGGTCGCGTTGGAGCTTCCTGCTAGGGACTATCAGTTTTTACAGCCTGGTCCCGAAAAGCAAATTTTTGTGGCTGAAGCAATTCCCAATATTCCTGGCCTAAAAGTGCATTCTTATGAAGTTGCGAAGGAAAAGGCCACTGATTTTGCCGATGGCGTTAACTTTATGCGAACCTCAACGAATGGAACATATGCATTGATCAAAAATTCAGGGGGTTGGATGATCACCGATACCAAAGCCCCACCCAAACCAGAGGACAAACTCAGCATCGATGCCCAAATAAAAATTGACCCCCAAGCGGAGTACGCACAAATTTTTAAGGAGGGTTGGCGATACATGAGGGATTTTCTCTATGTCGATAATGTACACGGGGCACCTTGGGACAAAGTTTACAGCTGGTACCAACCGTGGATCAAACATGTAAAACACAGAACCGATCTCAACTACGTGGTCGATATTCTGAGTGGAGAGGTGGCCATTGGACACTCCTACGTTTCCGGTGGGGACATGCCGGATGTGGACCGTGTTCCCGTGGGTCTTTTGGGAGCGGATTTTGAGGTGAACAACGGCCACTATCAAATCAAAAAAATATACACGGGCGAACACTGGAATCCAGAATTGCGCGCTCCCTTGGCCATGCCAGGCTTGGACGTTCAGGAAGGGGATTATCTCGTGGCCATCAACGGCAAAAAGCTCTCCGCGGACCAAAATATGTATGAATTGCTGGCACAGACCGCAAACCGCACCATTAATATCAACGTAAACAGCAAGCCAAGCATGGAGGGCTCCCGAATGCTTACAGTGAAACCTGTCGCCAACGAGTACCAACTGCGTTATATGGACTGGGTGGAGGAAAATCGTAGGAAGGTGGACGAACTGTCGGACGGAAAATTGGCCTATGTGTACATTCCGAACACCAGTGGAAATGGTTTCCGTAGTTTCAACAGGTACTACTTCTCCCAACAGGATAGGAAAGGGGTTATTTTGGATGAGCGGAACAATGGTGGCGGTTCGGCAGCCGATTATATGATCGATATTATGGCCAGGGAACCTTTTGGGTATTTCAACAGTAAAGCCAATGACAACCGCCCTTGGACCAGTCCCATAGCAGGTATTTGGGGACCCAAGGTGATGATCATCAACGAACGTGCCGGTTCTGGAGGGGATTTATTGCCCTATATGTTTAAGGAAAAAGGATTAGGACCTTTGGTAGGAACCCGAACCTGGGGCGGACTGGTAGGTACCTGGGACACCCCGCCCTTTATTGATGGAGGACGTATGGTAGCTCCCCGAGGTGGCTTTTACAACAATGATGGCGAATGGGATGTGGAAGGCAAAGGGATTTCCCCGGACATCGAAGTAATCCAATCTCCTAAGGAGGTGGTTGCCGGAAAGGACCCCCAATTGGAACGTGCGGTACAAGAAGCATTGAAACTCTTGGAAACCCAAGAATTTATAATCAAGCCCGAACCGGATGCCCCAGTGCGATGGAAGCGGCCCGCAGGCTATGATGAAGAAGGAAACTAATTATAAGCACACTTCAAATTAAAAAAGGCACCAATTGGTGCCTTTTTCATTCTTTCTCATAACTTGGTAATCAATTGCCAAAACTATTGGCCAATCGTGGTCTTTGACTTTTGCTCCCCATAAACAAATCCGTAAGCGGTTTAAAGTGTCGCTTCCACTGGTAGGGAGCAAAGTCAAACCATAACTTTACTTCTGGGTTGTTTCCGTTCTCCACCGCAAATCCGTTCTCAATGTGGAAATCCAAACGGTTGAACGCATTGGCAGATTCTTCCATCCCATCTTCGTAAATAAAGTGGTTGCCCCAGTCCGCCAAATAAAAACGTAGTGCCTTATAGGAGCCTTCAGGAAGGGAAAGCACGCTTTTGGAATGAATGAAATTTCCTGACGCAACTCCCTTAAGGTTCACCGGGTTCTGACCTGGAAAATCCAAGATGAAATGTTCTTTCCCCTGCTCATCAATGGCCGAGAATCGCGTTATATTCAGGTTCATTTCCGAAACCTTGAGGTCGTTTACGACATCGTTCTTCAAAATCAATTCAGCCACTTGGGAACTCCTTTCGTACCAGCCCGCCATCACACTCGGTGTGTAATAGGGTGTAGCCCATATAGTTGGATAAACATTTGTTGTCTTCATAGCTTTGTATATCTATAAGTTATACGGGTACAAAGTTGCGGTGGTTTTATACGCCCTACGTCCATTAGATTATCCAGTTTATATGCTGAATTAACCTAAAATCCATTTTTTAAGATTTCTTTAGGGTAAAATGGCACAAAACTGTCTTCCATATGCAATACCTCACTATCTTTCTGCAGTATGAAAATCAACTATGTTTTTCTGTTGTTGGCATTGGTCGCCGAAATCATCGGGACCATTGGAGGCTTTGGTTCTTCCGTCTTCTTCGTGCCCTTGGGGAACTTTTATTTTGATTTTTATTCGGTGCTCGGAATGACGGCCATTTTTCACCTCTCCAGCAATGTGAGCAAGATTTTCCTGTTCAAAAAAGGTCTGGACAAAAAACTGCTGCTCTATATTGGCATACCGTCCGTACTTTTTGTGATTGTTGGCGGATTCCTGTCCAAAATCGCCGATAGCGCCATCCTTGAAATTGTGCTGGGCGCATTCTTAGTGGTTTTTAGCCTACTGTTCCTGATCAAGAGTGAAATCGTGATACTCCCCAATAAAAAAAATTCCATCATCGGAGGGGCCCTATCGGGTTTTTCTGCTGGACTTTTGGGAACGGGAGGGGCCATTCGCGGACTTACCATGGCAGCCTTTAATTTGGAAAAAAGCGCCTTTATTGCCACTTCGGCATTTATCGATTTTATGATTGATTTTTCACGGACCTTTGTCTACTATGGTAATGGATATATTGGCAAACAAGAACTGATGTACCTGCCATTTTTATTCGCCATTGGCTTAATCGGCACTTATCTGGGCAAAAGAATACTGCATTACATTCCCCAAGAAAGGTTCCGTAAGCTCAGTTTGATTTTTATTTTGCTGATTGGACTGGCCACCATAACCAAGTTGGCTTTTGACTATTGGTCCATGTCCGCCTCGTAGTTATCCCCCATTTGATCCAATACCTTTAAAAAGATCTCAAATTCGGAAGGGTCTACATCTTTAAGTGCTAATTTTCGCAATTGTAGGGCACTGGGCAAGGTCAAATCCAAGATTTCTTGTCCTTTTGGGGTCAATTCCAATTTAAATCGCTTTTGGTCACCTTCAAAGCGGGTCTTGGAAATCCATCCTTTTTTCTCCAGACCACCGATAACTCGGGAGGTTGTGGCCCGATTGCGGAAGTTTTCATTCACAATATCCCGCTGGCTGGCATCATCGCCCAACTGATGGATTTGATAGAGAATCACCCATTGTTCAATGGTCGTATCCACCCCAAGTTCATCAAACTTGCGCAAATAAGCTTTTTGAATTTTTCGGAGCACCAAATCCAAATGGAACCCCATCCCCTGTATTTCATCTATCCGACTCAGCATATATCTAATAATAGCTTCAAAAATAGGGATTCCGAAGCAGTATACCCCCTACTTAAAGTCACCATGAATTTTAACGCAATTTTCTGTTGGTAAAATCGCTTTCCTATTCCAAATTTACTATTTTTGTTGTTGATGCAACAAAATAAGACTAAACCGTAAAAACATAAACGAATCATGGAAACATCAACACTTCCAAAAGGAGCAAATACAACGGAGGATTTTATGCCGATTAATGGAACGGACTACGTGGAACTCTACGTGGGGAATTCCAAACAAGCGGCACACTACTACAAAACAGCTTTTGGGTTTCAATCCTACGCACAGGCTGGACTTGAAACAGGACTAAAGGACCGTGAAAGCTATGTGGTGGTCCAAGATAAAATCCGTTTGGTACTGACTTCCCCTTTGAAGAGCGGAACCGAAATCGGAAAGCACATCGACAAGCATGGAGATGGCGTAAAAGTGGTGGCCCTTTGGGTGGATGATGCAACAGTAGCATACAACAATGCTATGGAGCGCGGAGCTACATCCTACATGGAACCCACTGTTGAGGAAGACAAGGACGGAAGAGTGGTGCGTTCCGGAATATACACCTACGGGGAGACCGTTCATATATTTGTGGAACGTAAAGACTACAGCGGAACATTTTTGCCCGGCTTCAAAAAATGGGAAACACCCGATTACAATCCAGAGCCAACCGGTCTCAAATTTGTGGACCACATGGTGGGCAATGTAGGGTGGAACAAAATGAACCATTGGGTAAAATTCTATGAAGATGTTTTGGGATTCAAGAACATTCTTTCTTTTGATGACAAGGATATTTCCACCGACTATACGGCTTTAATGAGCAAGGTAATGAGCAATGGAAACGGTCGTATCAAATTCCCGATCAATGAACCTGCCGAAGGGAAGAAAAAATCACAGGTAGAAGAGTACTTGGATTTCTATGAGGATGAAGGGGTACAGCACATCGCTGTTGCCACAGACGATATCATTAAAACTGTTCGCGATTTAAGAAGTCGCGGCGTGGAGTTTCTACGGGTGCCATCTACCTACTACGACGCAGTAACCGACCGTGTTGGGGAAATCGATGAGGATATCGCTCCTCTAAAAGAGCTCGGTATTCTGGTGGACCGTGACGATGAAGGATATTTATTGCAAATCTTCACAAAGCCCGTGGAGCCCAGACCAACGATGTTCTTCGAAATTATCCAAAGAAAAGGTGCACAATCCTTTGGAAAAGGTAACTTTAAGGCACTGTTCGAAGCTATAGAACGTGAGCAGGAGCTACGTGGCACCTTGCATTAATCAGAAGTGAAGAGAAATGGGTTATGGGCTGTTGAATTTCAGGTTCATAACCCATAACTTTAAAGTCAAAACGGAAAAAAATGCCTATTTATCATAAACTTGGGAAAATTCCGCAAAAGCGGCACACCCAATTCGAGAAACCCGAAGGCGGCCTATATTACGAGCAGCTTTTTGGGACTATCGGTTTTGATGGGATGTCCTCCCTGTCCTATCACATCCACAGACCTACGCAGGTCAAGGAAATAGGAAAAGCGTTGGACGCCAGTCCCAAAATTGCCGTGGAAAAGAACATCACCAGCCGAAAGTTCATCGGTTTTGATATAGCACCCAAAGATGACTTTTTGGAATCGCGCGAAGCCCTTTTGGTCAACAACGATGTTCACGTGGGCTTGGCAGCACCCAGAAAATCGGTGACCGACTATTTTTATAAAAATGCCGATGCCGATGAAATGCTCTTTATCCACAAAGGGTCGGGAACTTTGAAGACCTTTTTGGGCAATATTCCGTTCGAATATGGGGACTACCTCATCATTCCACGCGGGATGATTTACCAGATAGAGTTTGATACCGAGGACAACCGAATTTTGTTTGCGGAATCATTCCATCCTATTTATACCCCAAAACGCTATCGAAATTGGTTTGGACAATTATTGGAGCACTCCCCTTTCTGTGAGCGCGACTACAAATTGCCACAGGACCTCGAGACCTTTGATGAAAAAGGAGAATTTTTGATGAAAATCAAAAAACAGGGCATGTTGCACCAACTGGTCTATGCTACGCATCCATTTGATGTGGTGGGATGGGACGGTTACAACTTCCCTTACGGATTCTCCATCCATAATTTTGAACCGATTACGGGACGCGTTCATCAACCACCACCTGTACACCAGACGTTTGAAACAGGCGCATTTGTGGTCTGTTCGTTCTGCCCAAGGCTATACGATTATCACCCAAAATCCATTCCAGCGCCCTACAACCACTCCAATATAGATTCGGACGAAGTGCTGTATTATGTTGATGGTGACTTTATGAGCCGGACGGGTATTGGGCCAGGATATATTTCCTTGCACCCTGCTGGTATTCCACACGGACCACACCCTGGTACCTACGAGGCAAGTATTGGCAAAAAAGGTACGGAGGAACTGGCAGTGATGATAGACACCTTCAAACCCTTGCAGGTTACGGAGAACGCCCTTAAAATCGATGATGGCAATTACTATAAATCGTGGTTGGAGTAACATAAATTCATTAAGGCTTTCTGTCATTTCGAGCGCAGTCGAGAAAAGAAGGCCTAAATATTGCTCTCAACTGCGCTCGAGCTGACACATTTACCCTCAGATGATTATAGATATACCCGAAAATTCAGACTTTTCAATTCACAATATCCCCTTTGGGATTTTTTCCACCCAAGACCGAAGCCCTCGCATTGGTGTGGCCATAGGAGAGCATATTTTGGATTTGGCGGCCGTGGCCGAACTGGATGTGTTCGACTTCAACACCGCATTGTTGGAAAAGGACACCCTGAACGATTTTATTTCCCTCGGGAAAGAAATCACCACCCGTGTCCGTAAAAAAATCCAGCATTGGCTCAAGGATGACAACTCTGTTTTGGCCGGAAGGCCCGAACTCTTTGTGAAGCAGTCCGAAGCCCAGATGCACATGCCTGTAGCGGTTGGGGATTATACCGATTTTTATTCTAGCTTGGAGCATGCCACCAATGTGGGGAAAATGTTCCGCGACCCTGAGAATGCCCTTTTGCCCAATTGGAAGCATATTCCCGTGGGTTACCATGGCAGGGCCAGCTCCATTATTGTGAGCGGACAACCCATTCATCGTCCCAAAGGACAGACCATGCCCAACGGAGCAGATTCGCCCGTGTTTGGACCTACCAAACGCTTGGATTTTGAACTGGAAATGGGATTTATCTGCGGAAAAGAGACAAAGCTTGGTGAATCCGTTTCCACCGCAAATGCGGAGGATTATATCTTCGGACTGGTGCTGTTCAACGACTGGTCGGCACGTGATATCCAAAAATGGGAATATGTACCGCTAGGGCCTTTTTTGGCCAAGAACTTCGCTTCATCCATTTCACCTTGGGTAGTGACATTGGAAGCTTTGGAACCTTTCAAGTTGGCAGGGCCCAAACAAGAACCTGAAGTATTGCCCTATCTTACATATGAGGGCAAAAAGAATTACGACATCCACCTAGAAGTGGTCATCACACCGGAAGAGGGCGAAGAAACCACGGTTTGCCAAAGCAATTTCAAACATATGTACTGGAACATGGCCCAACAATTGGCGCATCATACCGTAAATGGGTGCAACATCAATATCGGGGATATGATGGCCTCGGGAACCATCTCCGGTAAAGAGGAAAACAGTTTCGGTTCCATGCTCGAATTGTCATGGGGAGGCACCCAACCCATCCAACTAAAAGATGGAAGCGAACGTAAGTTTATTGAAGATGGCGACACAGTGACCATGCGAGGTTACGCTCAAAATGGCGATATTCGAGTCGGATTTGGCGAAGTCTCTGCCAAGGTGTTGCCTCCGAAATGATTTTGGTGGCCGAGCGGAGTCAGAGTCACTAAATGGTGACTTCGACTACGCTCAGTCTCCTAGATATAAAATGAATTGAGATTTTCGCCTTCGCGGAAATGATAGAAAACGAAAATATGATCAAAACCTTAGACCCAACTACCATACCCCAGCCGGAACTGTACACTATTTTGTCCACCGCAGTGGCACCAAGGCCGATTTGCTTTGCCAGTACCGTGGATGCCAAAGGTAACGTCAACCTGAGCCCGTACAGTTTTTTTAATGTCTTTAGTTCCAATCCGCCAGTGATGGTGTTTTCGCCAACGCGAAGCGGTAGGGACAATTCCTTAAAACATACACATCAAAATGTGGTGGAAGTGCCACAAGTGGTCATCAATGTAGTGAACCACAAAATGGCGGAGCAAATGTCGCTCTCCAGCACGGCCTACGACAAAGGGGTGAACGAATTCGTGAAAGCCGGCTTTACCGAAGTGCCCAGCGTGAAGGTAAAACCCCCGCGTGTGGGTGAGGCTCCCGTATCCTTTGAATGTACGGTTTTGGAAGTGGTGGAGATTGCACAAACCCCCGGAGCGGGAAATTTGATCATCGCTCAGGTGGATATGATCCATATCAACGATGAGTACTTAACGGATGATGTATTGGACACCGAAAAGTTGGATTTGGTGGGTCGTATGGGAGGGAATTGGTATATCCGTGCGATTAAAGAGTCCCTGTTCGAGATTCCAAAGCCTATCCGCAGTCAGGGTATAGGTGTTGATGCATTGCCCAAGGGGATTCGCGAAAGCGATGTTCTTACCGGCAACAATCTGGGCCGATTGGGGAATCTGGAAAGCATTCCATCCCCAGCGGATATTAAAAAAATTATTGAAAAGGAAGGTGTACAAAGCACCTCCAAAACCGAACTACATAGCTTGGCCAAACAATTGTTGGAAGAGGGCGATACGGAAAAGGCGATGGCTTATTTATTGTTTGCGGAAAACTTATGATGTCTATATTTGACAATTTTGGACATAATCTATAATTTTGAGAGGACAGAATAGGCGTATTATGAATATCAGTTTCACAAAAAAGCAGGAAGAATATATCATCCAACAGGTGGCAACAGGGGAATACCAGAACAATAGCGAAGTGATACGCGATGCCTTGCGCCTGCACAAAATTTACAGAGAGAAAGTGATTGATGACCTTAGAAGGGAAATCGAGAAAGGTTGGAACGGACCGGATAGTCCAAGAACGATGGAGGAAATAATTGCTTCAAAGAAGAAAGGGTGATTGACCGGTATGTATTATCGCAAGAAGCGGATAACGACATTGAAGCTATTTTCGCCTACGGGGAAACTAAATTTGGTTCCACACAAGCCATTTCATATTTGATCGGATTGAACGAGCACTTCGAAGCCATCGCACAGAACCCCGACATTGGGAAGAAAAGAAATGAAATTAAAGATGGGCTTTTCAGTTTTCCTTACAACTCCCATATCATCTTCTATAGAAAAATGAAGAATAGGGTTCGTATCGTTCGGGTATTGTATGGAGGAAGGGATTTGAAAAATTTTTTAACCGATAGTTAAATGCAAAAAGACATTACATCGATTTTTAAGGCCCATTTGGTGCCCAAAGAAGTTTATAAAGGCGGAAAAAATATTCCACCATCACATAAAAAAATTTACAAATTGTCCTCCAACGAGAATCCTCTGGGGGCATCGCCCATGGCCCTAGCTGCCATGAAAGCTGTATTGGACAAAGTCGATATTTACCCCGACCAAACCGATATCCGTTTGCGCGAAGCCTTGGTCCAAGATTTTGACGGCCAGTTGAGCGCCGACCAGTTTCTGTGCGGGAATAGCGGGTCGGAGGTTATTGATATTGTTCTCCGAGCGTTCATCAACGAGGGAGACGAAGTGATTTTTTCCAACCCCTGTTTTCTGCCCTACTCCGTCTTTTCAAGGTGGTACGGTGCCAAACAAGTAGACATACCGCTTCTATCCCCGAATTACGATTTGGATGTGGAAGGTATTTTGAACGCCATCACCCATAAGACCAAGATCATTTTCTTAACCAGTCCCAACAATCCTACAGGCACCTATATTCCAAAATCCGTTATGGACGATTTTATCGCCCGTGTTCCCAAGAATATTGTGGTTGTATTTGATGAGGTCTATCGCCATTTTGCGGATGCGGATGATTATGTCACAGCATTACCGTATGTGTTGGAAGGTCATAATGTGATTGGACTGAACAGTTTTTCCAAAACTTATGGTTTGGCAGGGCAACGCATTGGGTATGGCTACACCACCGCCACTATTGCCAATTATGTTCGTTTGATTCACAAACCCTTTTTACTACCATTGACTTCCATTGAGGCTGCGATTGGAGCTTTGAACGACAAGGAGTTCATTGACAAGACCGTAAAGACCGTTTTGGAAGGCAGAACTTATATCGCCAAGGCATTTGACCAACTCGGAATAAAATACTGGCCCAGTCAAGCCAACTTTTTTATCATTGACCCGCCACTTCCCGAGATGGAGTTTACGGATAAAATGATGGAAGAGGGCATTATGGTGCGCCCGGTTTCACAGTTTGGCGCTCCAGGCAAGGTGAGAATTACGGTAGGCGATGCAGAGGCGAATGCTGCTCTGGTAAAGGCACTTCAGAAAATCACAACATCCTAATTGTCATTCCTGCGAAGTCAGTTCGAGTTTTTTCCAAAGGAAAAAGTATCGAGAACTCTTGTTCTTAGGACTATTTTTATCTCATTTGAATATAAAACACTTCTCGATACAATTTTGGCGTTGCCAAAACCACTCGAAGTGACAATTGGATTCCTACCAGAGTTTATGCTGAGCAAAGCCGAAGTGCAGCAATGACATTTATAGTACAAACCGATAGGTAGCCTTCAATAAGAATATGTTTTGTGGTTTTTGTCCAAAAATGTTATCCCCCAAACTGGAAAGCAATCCATTGGTTGGGTCGCCGCTCCTAGATACATCCTGGGACCATACCAAGAATATTTCCGACCCCGGAATATACTCCCATCGAATGACCAAGTTGGAACGGAATTGGACAAAGGAAAAATCCGGGTCATCAAAACTGAAATCGGTAACACCATCCAAATCTTCATCGATGGCATAGCTACCATCGGCCAAACTGGTTTGTTCTGGAGTATATTGCACAAATCTATCCTCAAAAGTCTTGGCAACCGGGTCCGTGATATGCTTAAAATTGGAATAGCGTCCGCGAGAAATAAAAGGCTGTCCCCAATATTGGATGGTCAAATTGGGATTAATGGTATAGTTTAACCTAACGGACATGCTCAAAGTGCGTTGGTCAATTTCCCCATTCAGGTAGCGCGGCGAGCCATTGACATCATCAAAATTATTGATGAACTGCAACTGATCATTATTGATCTGTAAACTTGGAAATACGGAAACCCGCAACGCATTTATGGGCTGGTACACAAAACCCCCTTCCATATAATAGGTCTTGATGGAGTTGTCCAAAGCTTTCCTTCCGTTGTGAAAAAAGGAAAATCGCATTTTTTTCCGGTTGTCGGTGTTGATGCTGTTCCAAAAACTCATCCAAGGGGATTGCCGAAGCCTTGGACCACCCCGTAGGGCGAAGTTCGAATATTGAATCGGTGCATAGTTGAAACCGATATTGGTATTCCAATTGCCCTTCCAGTTTTGCCAACTATTGGTATTGAACTGCATATAATTATGATTCCCTTGAAAATCCCATGCCGACCAATGGTTGTAATTGATGCCCACCCGCCTAAAGGTGCTATCCGGTTTAAGAGTTTGGTATCCTATCCAGGTGTAGTGCCGAACATCGTCCGATTGGCGCTGAAAACCAATATCATTGAGCTCCAGTTCGGGCGAACGCCAAGTGGCCCCCGACTCGAACCGCCAATGGCCATTGCCAATCTTCCCTATCTGCACGTTTCCACCTGTCCCTGTCAAAGATGTTCTGGTTGAATCGACCGCTACGTGGTCCGCCCCCACCCTTCCGAACAAATGCGTAATGGATTCTTGGGTATTGGTTATGGCCTCCTCACTCCCACGTACATGACTCAGAGTGATGTTGCCTCCAACGTACCAATCCCGATTGGCCCATTGGTGTTTAAAGTCCAGTCCGCCTGTGTAAGCGGCATCGTGTAAAAAATTGAGCTGTTCTGGTAAATTCTCCCTGTTCGTTGCCGTAAAAATACCGCCTATATAGGAGTTTCGTTCATTGAAATCCTTTTGAAGTCGCCCCACAAAATAATTGGTCAATGGCTCCACCATCTCTTTTCTGGTATCGCCGTTGCCATTGAGAATGGTCGCTGTTCGCTGGGCCGTTACGCTCTCGAGTACACCAATGGCCCAGCCGTCCTTGGTTTTTCCGCTAAACTTGGCCGCTCCAATAATCGGGGTGTTATCCGGTTGATTTACAAATTCGCCGTCCGAGGTATTGGGATAGCCTTGAGGACTTCTACCAATTCTTCGGGAATAAAAGATATTATCTGAACCAAAGGTATTTCCTGCTTGTGATTGGGAAACACTGAAATCAAAAATGTTCTTGTTCTCCACAAAAAATGGCCGCCGTTCTTGAAAGAAAATCTGAAAACCATCCAACGCAATGGCCGACGGGTCGGCATCCACTTGTCCAAAATCTGGGTTTACCGTCAAATCCAAAGTAAGGTCATTGGTAATACCGATTTTAGCGTCCAGTCCTACGGTCAGGTTGTTTTCGCTCCCATCCCTAAACGGATTGTTTTCTTCTGCCTCGTAAGTTTCTGTATTCGTTACCGTGTAGGGCTGTATTTCCAGTTGCTTCTGGGGTTCGATGTTCTTTAGTCCATGGAGTTCGCCAAATTCGCTAACCCAACCGGGCTGATCCACAGGTTTTCGCTGCCACAGCGAACGTTCTTCGTCTCTAAAAAAACGTCGTGTAGACTGAAATCCCCATACCTGTTCCTCGGCGCTGCCAAATTTCAACTGGCTCAACGGTATCCGCAGCTCTGCCGTCCAGCCTTCATCGTCCACATGGGATTTGGCATACCAGATGGGATTCCAACTGGAGTCCCAATTATTCCCGTTGTTGGAAATAAATTCGTCCCCCTTTACGCCAGCAGCTGTAATCGTAAAGGAAAATGCGGTGCGTTTATCGAAGTAACTGTCAATGTTGAATTCTACCCAATCGCCATCAAACCCATCCCTACGGGAAAGTCGTTTTACGATTTTGTCCGGTTCATCATCATAACAGCGCACACCTATATATAGGTTTTTGCTATCATACAATATTTTAAATTTGGTCTGATGACTGGGCGGTGTGTTTTCGTCGGGTTGCCATTCAATATAATCTCCTGCCCATTCTACAAGGTTCCAAGCCTCATCCTCTAGAACACCATTTATAGTTGGTGCTGCATGTTCGCCCAAATCATGTGTCGTATATGTTTTTTTGACAACTACCTCGGTAGTATCCTGTGCTTGACTTTTGGAAATAAAAAGAAGGGTCGCGAAAGCGAGGACTGCATACTTCACTTGTTCGTTTTTTGATTAGGTTGATACGTTAAAGACCCACGAAATCAGGTAGAGTTACAGTATCACGGATTTTTAAGGTATTTTTAACATTTTGCGGAATTGACTTGTGGGCGGTATTTTTGCACTACCATTCAAATTGAAAAAAGTGGAAAAATATTCCCAATCAACCGTTTGTAATTCAATCTAATAATTGTACATTTGCAGCCCGTTATTCGGGAAAGGTTATTAAATCAATAATATTCGAGAAGTGGATACATTAAGTTATAAAACTATTTCCGCCAATAAATCTACTGTTGACAAACAATGGTTATTGGTTGATGCTGAAGGACAGACCTTGGGAAGATTGGCGTCTAAAGTAGCCAAAATACTTAGAGGGAAATACAAGACCAACTTTACCCCCCATGTGGATTGTGGAGATAATGTTATTGTTATCAACGCGGAGAAAATCGACATGACCGGTAACAAATGGGACGAGAAAGAATACCAAAGGTATACTGGGTACCCAGGTGGACAACGTTCCGCTTCCGCTAAAGACGTATTGGCCAAACACCCAGAGCGTATTATCGAAAGTTCCGTAAAAGGAATGCTTCCCAAAAACAAGTTGGGTGCGGACCTCTTCAGAAACCTTAAGGTGTATGCAGGAGCCGAGCACGGACAAGAAGCACAAAAACCAAAAGCTATAAACTTAAACGACTACAAATAATGGAAGTGGTTCATAAGATAGGTAGAAGAAAAACTGCTGTAGCCAGAGTATATGTTTCCGAAGGTTCTGGAAACATCACCATAAACAAGAGAGATCTTAACGATTACTTTACTACCGGTACATTGCAGTACAAAGTAAAGCAACCTTTTGCCCTAACGGAAACCGAAGGTAACTACGATGTAAAAGTAAACGTTTACGGAGGCGGTATCACAGGTCAGGCAGAAGCAGTACGTTTGGCTTTATCAAGAGCTATGTGCGAAATTGATGCGGAAAACAGAGGTATTCTTAAGCCAGAAGGTCTATTGACAAGAGACCCAAGAATGGTGGAAAGAAAGAAATTCGGTCAGAAGAAAGCCCGTAAGAAATTCCAATTCTCCAAGCGTTAATATACATTGGGTCTCGTACCCAACTATATATAAGTTCATTGAAAACCCTGAAAGCGTACACATTTCAGGGTTAAATTTTTAACCAAGTTGTCGTTGTTCCAAAAGGGAATATATATTTCGACTTTTTGGAAACTAGTTTAGCATCTAAATGGGCTGGGCGAACAAAATTTTGTGACCACCAGCGCATTGCTACTTACAACGGAACGTAAACTAAGTACAAAAAATGGCAAGTAAAATTGAAGTAAAAGACTTACTGGAAGCAGGTGTGCATTTTGGACACCTAACACGAAAGTGGAACCCCAACATGGCTCCCTACATCTACATGGAGCGTAACGGAATTCACGTTATCAATCTCTACAAAACAGCTGCAAAGCTTGAGGAAGCGAACGAAGCCCTTAAGAAAATTGCCGCTTCAGGAAGAAAAATCCTTTTTGTAGCTACCAAAAAACAAGCTAAGGACATTGTAGCGGACAAAGTATCCAAAGTGAACATGCCGTACATCACCGAAAGATGGCCCGGTGGTATGTTGACCAACTTTGTAACCATTCGTAAAGCTGTCAAAAAAATGGCTGCTATCGACCGCATGAAGAAGGACGGGACGTTCAACACCCTTTCCAAAAAAGAAAGATTACAAGTGGACCGTTTGCGTGCCAAGTTGGAGAAAAACTTGGGCTCCATTGCAGATATGACCCGTTTGCCAGGTGCCCTATTTATTGTGGACACCATGCGTGAGCACATCGCTGTTAAGGAAGCGCAAAAATTGAACATCCCGATTTTCGCCATGGTGGATACGAACTCCGACCCTCGTGACGTAGATTTCGCCATCCCATCCAACGACGATGCCGGTAAATCCATTGAAATTATATTGGAGCACGTAACCAAAGCCGTTGCTGAAGGTTTGGAAGAGCGCAAAAACGATAAAGGAAGCGGAAAAGATAAGGAAGATGACACTACCGATGCGGTAGAGGAAACTCCAAAGAAAAAGGAAAAAGCCGCAGAAGAAAAGTCTGCTAAAAAAGCCGAGGCGGCAGCAACCAAAGAAGAGAAGCCTGCTGAGGAAAAGCCTGCCAAAAAAGAGGCCGAAGCCAAGCCAGAAGACCTTACCAAAATCGAAGGTATAGGACCTAAAGCTGCCGAGGCATTGGTTGCCAATGGGCTAAGCACTTACGCTGCACTAGCGGACACTGACGCTGAAAAAATCAAGGAAATCTTGACCGAAGCCAGTTCAACTTTAGCTCACTTGGACCCAACATCTTGGCCAAAACAAGCCAAAATGGCTGCCGAAGGCAACTGGGACGAACTAAAGGAATGGCAAGACAGCGTTAAAGGTGGAGTTGAATAAACCTGTTGATTTAACATTGTCCTAAACCAAAACACTCTCATAGTGTTTTACTTTACATAAAATTTAAAAAAGAAAGAAAAAATGGCAAAGATTACTGCCGCAGAGGTAAATAAACTAAGACAAGCTACCGGAGCTGGAATGATGGATTGTAAAAAAGCTTTGGTCGAAGCTGATGGAGATTTTGACCAAGCCATCGAAATCCTAAGAAAGAAAGGTCAAAAAGTTGCAGCCAAAAGAGCTGACAGAGATTCATCTGAAGGTGCTGCCATCGCAAAAGTTAACGATGACAACACACAGGGCGTGGTTATCTCCCTAAACTGTGAGACCGACTTTGTTGCCAAAAACGATAGCTTTGTAAAGCTTGCAACCGAATTGGCCGATTTGGCAATAGGTTTTGACAAAAAGGAAGACTTTCTAGCCGCTTCTTTCAATGGAATGACCGTTGCGGAAAAATTGACCGAGCAAACCGGTGTAATCGGTGAGAAGATCGAAATCGGAAGCTTTGAAAGATTGAGCGCTCCTTTCGTAGGATCTTACATCCACGCAGGGAACAAAATCGCTACTTTGGTTGGACTGTCCGCCAACGTTGACGGTGCTGCCGAAGCTGCCAAAGATGTGGCCATGCAAGCTGCCGCGATGAATCCTGTTGCATTGAACGAAGAAGGTGTGGACCAGTCCATCATCGACAAGGAAATCGAAATTGCAAAAGATCAATTGCGTCAAGAAGGCAAACCAGAGGAAATGTTGGACAAAATCGCTCAAGGAAAATTGAAGCGTTTCTTTAAAGACAATACTTTGGTGAACCAAGATTTCATAAAAGACAGCAAGCAAAGTGTTGCCCAATATGTAAAATCAGTAGACTCCGCTTTGGAGGTAACTGGTTTCACAAGAGTGGCATTGGGTTAATTCACCAAAAGCACAAATACACGAACCGCTTCCCAAAAAGAAGCGGTTTTTTTATGGCCAAACCAAACCTGCAATTCTTCCTATCCCATAAATAATTTTGATTATTTTTGTCCGGACTTCAAGAAACTCTAAATGCATTACAAAAGAATTTTATTAAAATTGAGCGGGGAAGCCCTCATGGGCGAACAACAATACGGTATAGACGCCAAACGATTGGACGAATATGCCGATGAAATAAAATCGGTAATCGAAAAAGGTGTTGAAGTCGCCATCGTAATCGGGGGAGGCAACATTTTTAGGGGTCTCGCCGGGGCGAGTCAAGGAATGGACAGGGTGCAAGGCGACCACATGGGGATGTTGGCCACCGTGATCAACGGCCTGGCTTTGCAGAGCGCACTCGAGCTCAAAGGTGTCCAGACCAGATTGCAATCCGCAATCAAAATCAACGAAGTGGCAGAGCCTTTTATCAGACGTAGGGCCATCCGTCATTTGGAGAAAGGACGTGTAGTGATTTTTGGAGGTGGAACAGGAAACCCATACTTCACCACCGATTCTGCAGCCGTGCTACGTGCCATTGAAATCAAGGCAGATGTGATATTGAAGGGTACCCGTGTTGATGGAATTTACACCGCCGACCCAGAAAAAGACAAAGACGCCACGAAATTTGATTCCATTTCCTTTAATGAAGTACTTTCCAAAGGACTCAAGGTGATGGATACCACGGCATTTACCCTAAGCCAAGAAAACGAATTGCCCATTGTGGTCTTCGATATGAACACTAAAGGCAACCTGAACAAAATAGTATCTGGAGAAAATATAGGAACCGTGGTCAATGTGTAAACTGACACACAATTTGGTTTCATTTTTATAAATTTGATTGTTATGGACGAAGATGTAAAATTTATTCTGGACAGCACCAAAGAAAGCATGGAGGCCAGTATTGCCCACTTGCAAAAAGCATTGACCAAAATTAGGGCCGGTAAGGCAAGCCCCATGATGCTCTCTACCGTGATGGTGGATTATTATGGTTCGCAAACCCCACTTTCACAAGTATCCAACATCAATACCCCAGATGCACGCACCCTATCTGTGCAGCCATGGGAAAAAAACCTCTTGGGCGATATTGAGACTGCCATTATGAATGCCAATTTGGGCTTCAACCCAATGAACAACGGAGAAATGGTCATCATCAACGTACCACCACTCACCGAGGAACGCAGAAAACAATTGGTAAAACAAGCCAAGGCCGAAGCGGAGGATGCCAAGGTAAGTATCCGAAGTGCCAGACAGGAAGCCAATAAGGAACTTAAGGCATTGGATATCTCCGAGGACCTTTTGAGCAACGCAGAAGTTGACGTTCAGGAATTGACCAACACCTATAGTGATAAGGTTGATAACATCCTATCGTCAAAAGAAGCGGAAATCATGAAGGTATAAAACTTGGGTTTTGGTAGCGCCCATTCCTAGGAACACAACATATCATTTTCTACCTTTGCGCCCAACAAAACCCACATGGTAGCAAAGCTCACTAAAGGATTTTGGCCTAAGGTCGCAAGCATTATTCTCCGCAATAGGATTCTTATCCTGTTGGGAGTAGCAGGAGTAACCGTTTTTTTGGCCTTGCAATGGAAAAACATGCAGTTTTCCAACACCGAGGCCAACATACTTCCTGACGACCATCCCGCTACCATTCAATACAAGTCCTTTACCCAAATATTTGGCGAGGAGGGCAACGCCATTGTTTTGGCCATTCGGGATTCGGCTTTGTTCACACCGAAAAATTTTAATCGGTGGAACACGCTCAGCAAACAGCTGGACGCTTTCCCCGAAGTCGACTACGTGATTTCTTTGGAAAACCTAAAGGAGCTGGTGAAAGACTCCGAGACTCAAACCTTTGTGATGACCCCTCTGATTGAGTCGCCCCCGAAGACCAAACAAGAAATCGACTCGCTTACCAATCACCTTTTCAACGAACTTCCTTTTTACGATAATCTGGTGTACAACCCCAAGAGTGGCACCATCCAAACGGTGGTGTATTTGGATAAGGACATCATGAATACCGTAGTGAGGAACGAGTTTATCCTAAACGATCTGGGCGACCTGGTGGAGAATTTTGAACAAGAGACCCAGTTGGATGTCCGCGTTTCCGGCATGCCCTACATTCGAACATGGAATACCAAATCCATCGTGGACGAAATCGGTATTTTTATCGTTGGAGCCCTGTTGGTGACCTCTATCATCTTTTTCTTTTTCTTCCGAAGTTTCAGGGCCACTTTTATATCCATGTGTGTGGTCATCATCGGGGTAATGTGGGCCTTTGGTATTTTAGGACTACTCAAATATGAGATTACCATCCTTACCGCCCTTATCCCCCCACTGATTATCGTAATCGGAATACCCAATTGTATTTTCCTCATCAACAAATACCAACAAGAGGTCAAAAAACATGGAAACCAAGCGCTTTCCCTGCAACGGGTAATTTCCAAAATCGGGAACGCCACCTTGATGACCAACATTACCACGGCGTCGGGTTTCGCCACCTTCATCATATTGGACAGCGACCTGCTCAAGGAATTTGGTATTGTGGCCTCCATCAACATTATTGGGATATTTATCCTTTCGTTGTTGATCATCCCCATCATTTACAGCTTTATGCCACTTCCAAAGACGAAGCACCTAAAGCACCTGAACAAAAAGTGGATGGACTTTTTTGTGAACTGGATGGAGAACATGGTCCGCAACCATCGTATTGCTGTTTACATCACCACAGTAGCTGTTTTGGTATTGAGCATTGTAGGTATCTATCAAATGCGCATTACAGGGAGTCGAATCGAGGACTTGCCCAAAAACAGTCATTTTTATAAGGACATCCAATTCTTTGAAGCGGAGTTTGATGGCATTATGCCCATGGAAATTGTGGTCGACACCAAACGAAAAAATGGAGTGGTAAAACCGGCTACCCTCAAACGCATGGACCGATTGGGTACCGTAATCGACGAGATACCAGAGCTATCAAGACCTATTTCCATTGTTGATTTGGTAAAATATTCCAAGCAGGCATTTTATAACGGCATCCCAAAGTATTATCAACTGCCCACCAGCCAGGAAAACACCTTTATCATGAATGCCGTGCAAAAGTCATCCACAGGAGGCACGGACCTTTTGCAAAGTTTTGTGGACAGCACCGGACAAACCGCCCGTTTGACCACCTACATGCGCGATGTGAAAATTGACCGTATGGAAGAAATCGAAAAAGATGTACAGGAAGCTATCACCAAGCAATTTCCTGCCGATCGCTTTGATGTTTTTATGACAGGAAAGGCACTCCTGTTCCTAAAAGGAACAAAATACTTGGTAAAGAACCTGCTGCTTTCCTTGGCGCTGGCCATCGGTTTGATTTCCTTGTTCATGGCCTATCTGTTCCGGTCTTATAAAATGGTCATCATTTCATTAGTGCCCAACCTTCTGCCCTTGGTCATCACTGCGGGAGTCATGGGTTATTTGGGAGTTCCCATCAAACCATCCACCATCTTGGTATTTAGTATCGCCTTTGGTATTTCGGTGGACGACACCATCCACTTTTTGGCGAAATATCGCCAAGAATTGGCTGCCAACCGTTGGCATATCAAACGTTCGGTGTATGCGGCCCTTCGCGAAACAGGAGTGAGTATGTTCTATACCTCTATTGTATTGTTTTTCGGGTTCTCGGTATTCATTGTTTCCAGCTTTGGTGGAACCAAGGCCTTGGGAGGATTGGTGTCTGCAACCCTACTCTTCGCCATGTTGTCTAATTTGATCTTGTTGCCATCCTTATTGCTTTCTTTGGAAAGGAGCATTGCCAACAAACAAGTGCTCAAAAAACCACAAATCGATATTTTGCCCAAAGACGAGGACGGCCCCAAGGACAAATAGTAGCGGAAACTCCCATAAATTAGGCTGTTCCATTGCCATCATTTTTCATCAAAAACCTATCTTTACCGATTCAATAAAGATAGTTTTAGAATGATTTCTTATTCCATAAAAGAATTGCTGGAAAAGCAACCCGTAGGAGATTCCGTTGAAGTAAATGGATGGGTCAAAACATTTAGAAGCAACAGGTTCATTGCCTTGAACGATGGTTCCACCATTCACAATATGCAATGTGTGGTGGATTTTGAAAATTTGGACGAGGCTCTTTTAAAGCAAATTTCTACCGGAGCAGCACTAAAGGTTACCGGAACCTTGGAAGAAAGCCAAGGACGTGGACAGAGCGTTGAAATCCAAGTTACCGATATATTTGTGCACGGCACTGCCGACCCGGAGACCTACCCTATTCAACCCAAGAAGCATTCCTTGGAATTTTTAAGGGAAAAAGCACATCTCAGGGTGCGCACCAATACTTTTGCCGCAGTCATGCGCATACGTTCGGTGCTGTCTTTTGCCGTTCACAGCTACTTTCAGCAAAATGGTTTTTACTATATGCACGCTCCTATCATCACAGGCTCTGATGCCGAGGGTGCCGGGGAAATGTTCAGGGTGACTACCTTGGATGAGAAGAATCCGCCTTTGAACGATGCCGGAGAGGTAGACTACACCGAGGACTTTTTTGGAAAAGAAACCAATTTGACCGTGTCCGGTCAGTTGGAAGCAGAGACCTATGCCATGGGATTGGGCAAAGTATACACCTTTGGCCCCACGTTTAGGGCAGAGAACTCCAACACATCCCGTCACTTGGCCGAATTTTGGATGATAGAGCCCGAAATGGCTTTTTATGACCTGGATGCCAACATGGATTTGGCCGAAGATTTTATTAAATACATTCTTCAATACGTGCTGGACCATTGCCAAGATGACCTTGAGTTTCTTGAAAAACGATTGTTGGATGAGGAAAAGAGCAAACCCCAAAACGAACGCTCCGAAATGGCACTCATCGAAAAATTGAGGTTTGTGGTAGAAAACAATTTCAAAAGGGTATCCTACACGGAGGCTATTGAAATATTGAAGAACAGTAAACCCAACAAAAAGAAAAAATTCCAATTCCCTATCGAAGAGTGGGGTGCTGACCTACAAAGTGAGCACGAGCGCTTTTTGGTGGAAAAGCATTTTAAATGTCCCGTAATCCTGTTCGATTATCCGGCCAACATCAAAGCGTTTTACATGCGCCTAAACGACGATGGCAAAACGGTTCGAGCTATGGACGTACTTTTCCCGGGCATCGGCGAAATTGTGGGTGGTTCACAAAGGGAAGAGCGATTGGATGTGCTGGAGCAAAAAATCAAGGAACTGGACATTGACGCCAAGGAACTTTGGTGGTATTTGGACCTACGAAAATTCGGCACCGCAGTGCATAGTGGATTTGGCCTTGGGTTTGAGCGCATGGTGCAGTTCGCTACGGGAATGGGCAACATTCGAGATGTAATCCCCTACCCTAGGACACCGCAGAATGCGGAGTTTTAATTTGATTTTAGTATTTTAAAAGGTAAGATTCCAATTCATCGATTCATATGCTGAAGCAACATCTACAGTTTAAACTTTCCCAAAAACTGTCTCCGCAGCAGATTCAGCTCATGAAACTGATTCAATTGCCCACGCAGGCCTTTGAACAGCGATTGAAGCAAGAGCTGGAGGAAAATCCTGCATTGGAGAGCGGCAAAGAGGAAACGGATACCTTGGATGATATGTACGAGGATACCTATGATGAATCGGAGGACCATGAAAACATCGACACCGAGGAAATCAACATAGACGATTACCTCAGTGATGATGAAATCCCCGATTACCGCACCCAAGCCAACAATTACAGTGCGGACGACGAGGACAAACGGGTCCCCTACGCAGCGGGAACATCCTTTACCCAATATTTGCTCAACCAGCTCAATACCGTCTATCTAGATGATGAAGAATGGGCCATAGCTGAGTTTTTGGTGGGCAGCGTGGACGAAAGTGGCTATATCCGCAGACCCTTGACGGACATTATGGACGATTTGGCCTTCACCCAGAACATATATGTGGAAGAGGATAAGATCAAAAAGGTGCTTGGTATTGTACAAGATCTCGACCCCCCTGGTGTGGCTGCCCGTTCATTGGACGAATGTTTGATCATCCAGCTCAAACGCAAAGAGCCAAAACCTTCAATAGAATTGGCCATTAATATCCTAGAACGGTCTTTTGAACATTTTACCAAGAAACATTATACCAAGCTCATCCAGAAACATCACGTTTCCGAAGAAGAGCTTAAGGAGGCCATTTCGGAAATTGAAAAATTGAATCCCAAACCAGGAGGCTCCTACTCTGGCAACACCCGGATGATAGAGCACATCGTGCCCGATTTTTCCATTAAAATAGTGGATGGAGAGCTAGAGCTTACCCTAAATGGCAGAAATGCACCAGAGCTTCATGTATCCAAAGAATACAGCAACATGCTCGAAGGGTATAAAAACGCCAAGGAAAAGTCCAAATCCCAAAAGGATACGGTCATGTTCATCAAACAGAAGTTGGATGCGGCCAAATGGTTCATTGATGCCATTCGCCAGCGACAGCAAACCTTGTACATTACCATGAATACCATCATGGAATATCAAAAGGAATATTTTATGACCGGGGACGAGCGGAAATTGCGCCCCATGATCTTGAAAGATATTGCCGATAGGATTGACATGGATGTTTCCACGGTGTCGCGAGTGGCCAATAGCAAATATGTGGACACTCCCTACGGCACCAAATTGATCAAGGATTTCTTCTCCGAGGCAATGAAAAATGAGCAGGGCGAAGATGTATCGACCAAAGAGATCAAAAAAATCTTGGAGACCGTTATCCGTGATGAGGAAAAGAAAAAGCCCCTCACCGATGCAAAGCTCGCCAAAATCCTAAAGGAAAGGGGATATCCGATTGCCCGGCGAACGGTCGCCAAATATCGGGAACAGTTGGGCATTCCGGTGGCCCGACTACGAAAAGAGATTTAATGCGCCACCTATTCCACATTATATCGTACCTGTTCCATCCGTTGTTTATACCGATTGGAGGTACGATTGCTTATTTTTTGGTGGCCCCATACAGCACCTTGGAAACCCAAAGTGGCAACATTCTCCCCATCTTTATTTTGACCGTCATCATCCCCATCATCTTTTTCCTGATCCTAAAGAACTTGGGGATTATCCATTCCATATTCCTTCCCACTGTTCAAGAGCGCAAATACCCGCTTTATATTAGTTGTATCATTTTTTTAATGATATTGTACAAAGTGATACCCAATAATTACGTACATGAGCTCTTTTACTATTTTACGGGACTGTTGACGGCCACGTCTGCGACACTTATATTATTGTTCTTTAAGTTTAAGACCAGCATGCACCTTTTGGGTATGGGAAGCATCTTGACCTTCTTAGTGTCCCTAAGCATCCATTTCGAGATTAACATTACCATCGCCATTAGTTTGTTTACGCTTTGTACGGGTCTGGTGGCCACTTCCCGCCTATATCTAAAGGCGCATACCGCCAACGAATTGTTGATAGGGTTTCTTCTGGGAAGCTGTTCCCAGTTGATTATTCTGAAATACTGGTTATAGGATATAAAAAATGAGCCCGATCCGCAGCACATTCAATTCAAGAGCTGTGCCGTTCAAGGTTGGTCCATCCGCAAGCACGGAGTTTAAACTGTAATAGGCATGGACGTTCCATGTGTTGTATCCAAAATTCAACATGAGGCCATATTGGAAAGTTTCAATATCAGGATTGGAAAACGATTCATTGCCGCTATCCATCACCAATTTAGATCGACCCGAGAACACATAGCCCAATTTTACGCCGGCATATACACGCCAAAACTTATAATCGGCCGCTGTGGAAGTACGCCAACGTAGTTCCAAGGGAAACTCAATGGCATGAGTTTCCAACTTGCTACGGTTGAAGTCAGCATCTACGGCTACGTTGTACGCAATACCATTCTCTTCTTCGGAGGCCACCACATTCGAATAATAGGAATTGGCCGCGTAACCGACACCGAGGCCCAAACCAAAGTTTCTTCGCTTATTCAAAGGAATATCCTTGATAAAACCCACTTGAAGGTTATAGCTAAAATTGCGCTGGTCCATCTCGTCGGGCGTATCCAATAACACGTTATAGGCTACCCCTGTATAAAACTGGTCCTCCAGATACTTTTGGTCCAAGGCTTGGATGCTATCCGTTGCTTCCTGTCCCCATGCAGATACAGAGGAAAGGATAAAGCCGCAAAGAGTGAATTGAAATAGAAAACGAATCATAGGTGAATTTAAAACAAAAAACGCCCCAAATTAAAAATTTGGAGCGTTTCCCACTAAATCTAAGCTATTGCCTACTGTAGATTGTTAAAAGCATCTCCCTCGTAAGTGGTATAATTCACTTTCAAGGCATTCACTTTTCTCAATTCTTGCTTAATATCGGTAATAAGGCCCATATTGGCTTCCTTATCCACTTTCAAAGCGGTAGTCAATACATTTTGAAGTTCTTGCGGTTTTTTTGCACGTTCTGCCAAGATAAATGAACCTACTTCGTCCACATTGGCAAACTTATCGTTCAATTGAATTTTTGGCTCTGAACCAAAAACCTTTTGATATTCTTGCGTAGGTGTTCCTACGTAAATGTAAATAACGCGATCCTTCTTCTCCAACTTCTTGATTTCAGAAGCATTGGGAAGAGTGTTGGCAACCATTAGAGAACTATCTTTCATTGTGGTTACTGTCATAAAGAAGAACAGTAGCATGAAAACGATATCTGGCAACGAGGCTGTTGATACCGCTGGCAAATCGCCATCCTTCTTTTTATTAAACTTGGCCATATTAAATAGTTATTAATTGGTTGTGGTTTCTGCCTCTGAAAGCTTTTGTGGGAACATATCTTGGATACGTTTCACTTTGTCTTTCAAGTCATCTCTAACGCTTGATGGGGTTTCGGGATCCAAATAATCCGCTTCCATATCGGTAAAATCCTTACCGTACAAACGCTGAGCTTCACGGTTACGCAAGTCGTTGTAAGCACCAACCAACTCATTTTGAACGGTAATGTAGGTGCTATACTTGGTCTCCCTGTCGTTCTTCAACGAGATAATGGCTTTTGTCGGGTTATCTGATGAGGAAGGGTCCTTTTTACCCTTGCAATAAGAGCAGGTTCCGTCTGCACCGTTCTCCAAGAAAGCGGTGGCGGCCTTTCTAAGGTCCTTCATTTCCATCAAATTATCCTCGACCAAAAGCTGTCCATTCTTGTTGATGTTCACAGTAAAAATGTTCTTCTGCTTAATTACAACATCTTGTTCTGGCGGCTCTATCGGCGGCAACATCCTGTCCAATCCTGCATCTGTTTCAATGGTGGTGGTCACCAAGAAAAAGATAAGCAAGAGGAACGCGATATCCGCCATGGAGCCGGCATTTACTTCCGGTGCTCCTTTTCTTCTAGGCATAATTCAACTTTTTACTTTACAAACATTCTTTTCAAACCTGGTACTACCATTAGAACTACCGCGATTGCGGTAAGGATGAAGAAAACGTTCAATCCCATTCCAATGTTTTTCACAGTTCCTTCCGTAGTCTCAACGCCTCTTTCGGACATTGCTTCGACCACGGCCATATTATCAGATGAAAGCCCGTATGATACGGCCACTACGATGGCCAATCCACCGATGGCGAAAAGGGCCTTCTTTAAACTTCCTTTAGTAGAGAACAATTTTGCAAACCCGAAGACTACCGTAGTGATTACGGCAATGGCCAACAGGATGTACATAATTACGAACATAAAGTTCATGGCTCCACTGTTGATGGCGCTTGGATCATCGGCAGAGGGAAGGGAGAACCAAAGTACGGCAGCTACCAATCCAATGACGATGAGCAATATTTTAACTATTTTATTCATGATTCTCGATAGTTTTTAGTTCGTAATTACTTCTTGTGGGCAGCCAACATGTCGATCAAAGCGATGGAGCTGTCTTCCATGTCATTTACGATACTATCGATTTTAGCAATAATATAGTTGTAGAAAATCTGAAGGATAATCGCAGTGATCAAACCGAATACGGTTGTCAACAACGCCACCTGGATATCTCCTGCAATCAAGGAAGCACTCAAGTTACCAACAGCTGCAATTTTCTGGAAGGCCTGGATCATACCGATTACCGTACCCATGAACCCAAGCATGGGAGCAATGGCGATAAACAGGGACAACCAAGATACGTTTTTCTCCAACTGGCCCATTTGTACACCTCCGTAGGAAACAACCGCTTTCTCAGCAGATTCCAATCCTTCGTCAGCTCTATCCAAACCTTGGTAGTAGATAGACGCAACAGGTCCTTTAGTGTTTCTACATACTTCTTTGGCTGCTTCTACACCTCCTGAAGCCAAAGCGTCCTCAACTTGTTGCTTCAGTTTAGTGGAATTTGTAGTTGCCAAATTCAAATAGATGATTCTTTCGATGGCAACTGCCAATCCCAAGATCAAACATAGCAATACGATTCCCATGAAGGCAGGTCCCCCTTGGATAAATTGCTCTTTCAATACCTGGGTGAAACCTTTGCTGGCTTCAGCTTCTTCTTGCAACATTGCTGCAGACGCAGTTGTAGTTCCCATCACAAACATTCCGGCAGCAGCCAGAGTAAAGGATATTTTTTTCATTTTACTTAAACTTAAATTTAGTTAGTTAATAATGTTAAAGATATAAAAATTTTATAATAGAAAAACTAAAATACCTTGCAGAGAGGAAGGGATTCGAACCCTCGATACACTTTTGGTGTATACACACTTTCCAGGCGTGCGCCTTCGACCACTCGGCCACCTCTCTATTGTTTCATTTAGGGCGACCAATAAACAAAAAAATAATCAGTTATAGAAATTTGGAGCGTTAATTTTACACCATTTCGCCACGTAGCGGCGTCTCAAAAATTGTCTTGAACAATTTGTCGGGAACCCCCGTCCCCAATAGGTACATCGCTTTTGTAACAGCTGCTTCGGTTGTAATATCCTTGCCATTAACCAGTTGCATCTCCTTGAGCTTTTCGCTCGTTTCGTAGTGCCCCATAAAAACACTTCCTCCCGAGCATTGTGTCACGTTTATGATATGCAATCCTTTTTCCACCGATTTTTTTATGGCATCCAAAAACCAATCGTCCATAGGAGCGTTCCCTGCACCGTAGGTTTCCAAGATCAATGCCTTTAAATCGGGAATGTTCAGTACCGCATGGAGCACATTTTGGTTGATTCCGGGAAACAGTTTGAGTATTGCCACCCGATTGTCCATTTTTTTATGGACTTGCAACGACTTGTTTTTGGTCTCCTTTTTGATCAAATCGTTGTAATGCACTTTCAAATGCACCCCCGATTCCACCAACGGTGGATAATTCAAGGAGTCAAAAGCCTCGAAGTGTTCCGCATTGATCTTGGTGGTGCGATTGCCCCTGTAGAGCTTGTACTCAAAATACAGTCCAACTTCCTGCAGCACGGGTTTGCCCTTTTTACGAAGGGCGGCAATTTCGATGGATGTAATCAGGTTTTCTTTCGCATCGGTACGCAAGTCGCCAATGGGCAACTGGGAGCCTGTAAATATGACTGGCTTTTGCAAATTCTCCAACATAAAGCTAAGCGCAGATGCGGAATAACTCATGGTGTCACTCCCGTGTAGCACCACAAAGCCATCGTTATCCTCATAATGTTCTTCGATGATAGATGCAATTACGGCCCAATAATGGGGGTTCATATTGGAGGAATCGATAGGATTATCGAACGAAACTCCTCTCAAGTTGCAGTCCAATTGCTTCAGTTCTGGAATGTTCTTGACCAATTCCTCAAAATTGAACGCCTTTAAGGCTCCGGTTTTATAATCCTTCACCATACCGATGGTGCCCCCTGTATAGATCAGCAATATATTGGTCTTGTTTTTCATAGATCAGATTCCGAATATTTCTTTGGAGTTTTCTGTGGTAATCGCCGCAATGTCCTCTTCCGGCATACCATATATAGATGATAGCTTTTCCAACACCTTTATTACGTAAGAGCTTTCGTTTCGTTTGCCGCGATAGGGCGCAGGGGCCAAATAGGGTGCATCTGTTTCCAAAACGATGTGTTTCAAATCGATTTCATTTAAAAACTGGTCGATTTTACCATTTTTAAAGGTGGCCACGCCCCCAATACCCAATTTCATATTATAGGAAAGGGCACGGTGTGCTTGCTCCAAGGTTCCGGTAAAACAATGGAAAATTCCAAAGAGCCCCTCCCCTTTTTCCTGTTCCAATACTTCGAACACCTCATCAAAGGCATCGCGGCAATGGATTACAATGGGGAGTTGGTGCTTTTTTGCCAATCGAATCTGATAGGCAAAAGCATCTTGCTGTTCTTTTAATGTGGTTTTGTCCCAATACAGGTCCACCCCTATTTCGCCCACGGCGTAGAATTTTTTCTTGTCCAGCCATTGTTCCACATGGGCCAGTTCATCCTTATAATTTTCCTTTACATGGGTTGGATGCAGCCCCATCATTAAAAAGACATTCTCGGGATAATTGGCTTCCAAGTCGAGCATGGATTGGGTGTAGGTGGAATCGATGGCGGGAACAAAAAACCGTCTTACCCCGGCATCCAAGGCTCGTTGCATCATTTCATCCTGGTCTTCATCAAAGGCTTCGCTGTATAAATGGGTATGGGTGTCGGTGATGATCATAAGTAATTGTTATGTCATTCCCGCGAAGGCGGGAATCCATTTAGTTATTTTCTTGCTGATTATTGAAATCTCTGCTGTTCTTATAAAAGGCTATTGCCTTTCGAAACTTGACAGCTCCCTCTTTGGTTTGGTCATAAATAAATCCGTTTAGCCCTGGATGATTCTTCTCAATCCAAGACACTAGTTTTTCCCTTTTATCCACCCAGAGGGAATCATTAAAATCAACATACTCGATAACATCAATTTGATAGATGCCCCCGTCTTTGATTTGCATGATTTCGTTGGTGACAAAGGGCTTTTCATGCAAAAAATTAATTCTTTCACATTCCTTTGAAACTTTCAAATGAAGCTCTCCACCTGCCTTTTTCACGTTCAAAATTCTATATGTTGGTGCAAAAACAGAATCCCACTGGAACAAAGAGCGATACTCTTCCCTACTAAAGGTTCGGATATAATCCATTTCATTAAAACGAATACTGTCAACAAAAAGCCCGACCAGCTTATCGTAATCCGATGCATTCAACGCATCTATATAGTCATCGGCAATTTCAATCGAGTCAATTTCCTGATGGTGTTTCCATTTACAAGACACAAAGATCATCATGGCCAAAATGAAAATAAGACTGGTAACCTTACTGAAATGAGATTTACACATAACACAAAAATAGGCTTATCTTAGACGTCCCAAAACTTTGTTATCGATTAAAGCCCTTCAAGAGCATATTTCCATATGGCATCACTCAAAAAATTCCTAAAATCCAAAGACTACCTTAAAATACCTTTGGTATTGACCGAAACCAACCACTTTGAACTAGTGGCCAGCATTAATGGTGTAAAGGGTAGGTTCATCTTGGATACGGGAGCCTCCAACACCTGCGTAGGCATGGACAAAATCGAGTTTTTTGAAATGCTATCGGAAGCAACCGATATTAAGGCTGCCGGAGCGGGCGCCGCGGAAATGGAAACCTTGATTTCCAATAAAAACAAAATCCAAATCGGCGACTGGAAAAAGAAAAAACAGAAAGTGGTTCTTTTTGACCTTACCCATGTCAACCAAGCCTTGGTCAACCACAATGCCTTGCCGGTTGATCGCATTATTGGCGCCGACCTCCTGAATAAGGGAAAAGCGGTGATTGACTACCATAAAAAATGCCTCTACTTAAAAAAGTAAAGGCATTTGTTTTATAAATCTCTCGACTGCGCTCGAGATGACATTCACTTATAATTCCAACGCTTTTTTAACATCGCCGTCCATCAACAATTCTTCTGGACTTTCCAAAGCTTCTTTCACAGCCACCAAGAACCCAACGGACTCTTTACCATCAATGATTCTATGGTCATAAGAAAGTGCTACGTACATTACTGGAGCAATGGCTATGGCACCATCTCTAACAATGGCTCGTTCCACAATATTGTGCATGCCCAAAATTCCGCTTTGTGGCGGGTTAATGATCGGGGTGGATAACATGGAACCGAACACACCTCCGTTGGTAATGGTAAATGTACCACCGGTCATTTCATCAACGGTAATTTCTCCTTCCCTGGCACGGATAGCCAATCGTTTTACTTCGGATTCTATGCCTCTGAAGGTCAAGTTCTCCGCATTTCGGATAACGGGCACCATCAACCCTTTCGGTCCTGATACCGCAATACTGATATCGCAGAACTCGTAGGTGATCATTTCTTTGCCATCGATCATGGAGTTAACGGCAGGATACATTTGAAGGGCGCGGATCACGGCCTTGGTGAAGAAGGACATAAATCCGAGACTCACCCCATGCTTTTCCTTGAACTCTTCCTTGTATTGGCTGCGCAACTCGAAAATCGCGGACATGTCCACTTCGTTAAAAGTGGTCAACATCGCTGTTTCATTCTTGGCAGACACCAATCGCTCGGCCACCTTTCGGCGCAACATGGAAAGTTTGGATCGGCTCTCACCACGGTTTCCTCCGGTGGGCGTACCCATGGATGGCTTTGCCTTCACGGCATCGTCCTTGGTGATACGGCCATCTTTTCCGGTACCGGAAACGGATGAAGGTTCAATACCTTTTTCATCCAATATTTTTTTGGCTGCTGGGGATGGTGTCCCAGAAGCGTAGGTTTCCTTTTTGGGTTCCTCTTTCTTGGGCGCCTCCTTTTTAGGCTCTTCTTTTTTGGACTCCTCTTTTTTATCGGAAGCATCTGATGAACCTTCAGGCTTTTTGGCACTGGTATCGATAAGGCAAACTACTTCGCCAACGGCTACGGCGTCGCCTACTTCGGCCTTAAGGGTAATAATTCCGCTCTCCTCTGCAGGAAGCTCCAATGTTGCTTTGTCCGAGTCTACCTCGGCTATGGCCTGGTCCTTCTCCACATAGTCTCCATCCTCTACCAACCACTCGGCGATCTCTACCTCTGTAATGGATTCCCCTGGTGAGGGAACTTTCATTTCTAAAACCATTCTATTTATCGTTTATACGTGATATTATCTTATTTGCATATTGTCCTTGCTCTTGTCAAAAACGTAGTCCAGTACTTCGGCATGACGTCTTTTGGAGCGTACGGCACTACCTGCGGCAGGAGCACCATAAAATCTTCGGGAAGCCACCCTAAATTGTTTGGCCTCGTCCAAATGCATCAACATATGGCTCCAAGCGCCCATGTTTCGGGGCTCTTCTTGGGCCCATACGATGTCGTCTGCATTCTTGTATTTTTTGATAATGCTTCGCATTTCTTTGGCTGGCAGTGGAAACAATTGTTCCAAACGGACCAAAGCCACATCTTCCTCCCGTCCAAGCTCCTCTCTTTTCTCTAAAAGATCATAGTAGAACTTACCGGTGCAGAATACCAGTGTCTTCACTTTGCTAGCCTTAACATCTGCATCATCTATAACCATTTGGAAACTTCCATTGGCCATTTCTTCCTTAGTGGAAACCACTTTGGGGTGCCTCAACAAACTCTTTGGCGTAAAAACCACCAATGGCTTACGGAAATTGGCCTTCATTTGTCTACGGAAGAGATGGAACAAGTTGGCCGGGGTGGTCACATCGGCCACAAACATATTGTCCTTGGCACATAATTGCAAGTACCTTTCCATGCGGGCAGATGAGTGCTCCGCTCCCTGACCTTCATACCCATGCGGCAAGAGAAGTACCAATCCATTTTGCAATTTCCATTTGTCTTCTGCGGATGACAGATATTGGTCAATGATGATTTGGGCACCGTTACTGAAATCACCGAACTGAGCCTCCCAAATGGTCAACGTTTTTGGGCTTGCCATGGCGTAGCCATAATCAAATCCCATCACTGCATATTCTGAAAGCAATGAGTTATAGATGTGGAACTTCCCATTTTGTTTATCACCCATTTCATTCAACAACACAACTTCTTCTTCGTGCATTTCGGTTTTGATGACCGCATGCCTGTGCGAAAAGGTTCCCCTTTCCACATCTTGTCCCGTCATACGAACATCATAACCTTCCTCGATCAGGGATCCATAGGCCAATAACTCACCCATGGCCCAATCCAGCTTGTTGTCCTCAAAATACATTTGATGACGGCCTTCCACCAATCGCTCCAATTTCCTCAAGAATTTTTTATCCTCCGGAAGTTTGGTGATGCTCCTGGCAATTTCGTCCAATTTTTTAAGATCGTACGTGGTATCCATTGGTTTCAGCATCACCTCTTCGGTAACCTGCTCAAAACCTTCCCATTCATCCTGCATGAAAGGGGTTATTCTCGTCTTTTCGATTTTACGGGAATCCATAAGATTCTCCTCCAAATCGTTCTTGTATTTTTCCTCGAGTTCTTTTACGTAGTTCTCGTCGATAATGCCTTCGGCAATCAACTTCTCCGCGTAAATATCCCTTGGATTTTTGTGCTTGGATATAGATTTGTACAACAGGGGCTGTGTAAACTTGGGTTCGTCACCCTCGTTGTGTCCATATTTACGGTAACCCAGTAGATCCAAGAAAATATCGCGTTTGTAACGCATCCTATATTCCAAGGCAAAGGTAGTGGCATGCACCACGGCCTCTGCATCGTCGGCATTTACGTGAAGTACTGGGGAGAGGGTCACTTTGCCCACATCCGTGCAGTACGTTGATGATCTTGCATCCAAATAGTTGGTGGTAAATCCAATTTGGTTGTTCACCACAATATGGATGGTACCTCCGGTAGTGTATCCCTCCAAACGGGCCATCTGTATCACTTCGTACACCACACCCTGACCTGCAAAGGCGGCATCTCCATGAATCAATATAGGGAGCACCTCGGAAATATTGTCGCCGTGATCTCTATCCTGTTTGGCCCTGGCGATACCTTCAACTATGGAGTTGACGGTTTCCAAGTGGGACGGGTTCGGAGCAATGTTCATATTGACCATTTTGCCGGAGTCCGTCTCGCGCTTGGATGTCCATCCCAAGTGATATTTCACATCACCATCGAAGATGGTTTCCTCATAATCCTTTCCATCGAACTCGCTGAAAATATCTTTGGGCGATTTTCCGAAGATATTAGTAAGGACGTTCAAACGTCCACGGTGGGCCATCCCCACCACAAATTGCTTCACTCCTTGGTCCGCAGCCTTTTCAATGATTACGTCCAAAGCAGGAATCAAAGATTCACCCCCTTCAAGCGAAAAACGCTTTTGTCCTACATATTTGGTATGCAAGAAACTTTCGAAGGATACAGCCTCGTTCAATTTCCGTAGAATATTCTTCTTTTCCTCTGGGGTATAATCGGGATGGTTATCGTTCTTATTGAGCCAATCCTGAATCCACTGGATACGCTCCGGGGTCCGGATGTACATGTACTCCACCCCAATGGCGTCACAGTAAATACTTTCCAAGTGACGGATGATCTCTTTTAAGGATGCAGGTCCTATACCTAGGATTTTGCCGGCATCAAAAACGGTATCCAAATCTTCTTGGGTAAGGCCAAAGTTGTCGATATCCAAGGTAGGCTCGTACTTGCGTCTTTCTCTAACGGGGTTCGTCTTTGTAAAGAGGTGCCCTCGGGAACGGTACCCATCAATTAGGCGGATGACCTGGAACTCCTTTTGCAGGGTTTCCGGCATTTCCACCTTTCTTCCATTGGTGAGCACGACCATGCCACTCTTGTCCGAGTCGATGCCCAAATCCTCCAAGGAACCTTCCAAACCGAAATCAAAACCCTGAAAAAAAGCCCTCCAACTGGGCTCTACGTTATCTGGATTCGTTAGGTATTTATCGTATTGCTCCGCAAAGAATGATGTGTGCGCAGCGTTTAAAAATGAATATTTGTCCATTCTTTCTGTTTCTCCAAAACTTTATGGAAAATTTTGTCAAAAATACGGGTTTTAGCGTTCATATGCTTGCAATGCCCATAAATTCTTCTTCAAATTTACAACTATATCACAGAATAAACAGGATAGCACTAAAAATGAAATTTTTAACTGAAATTAACAGGGGAAACTAAAAATAATTTAACTTCGAGGGCCAACTAATCAAACCAATATGTCCTTATTCAAAAACCGATACCTCTCCTTGGATGTCTTTAGGGGATTGGATGTCGCCTTGATGATCATTGTAAATTCTCCCGGAAACTATTCCACGACCTTTTCGCCATTATTGCACGCCGAATGGAACGGTTTTACATTGACCGACCTGGTTTTCCCCACCTTTTTGTTCGTAGTGGGCAATTCCATGAGCTTTAGCATGAAGAAGTACGAAAGCATGGGTCAATCGGCAGTGTTCAAAAAAATATTGAAGCGAACGGCCATTATCTTTTTGTTGGGCTTTTTAATGTACTGGTACCCATTTTTTGACGACGGACAGCTAAAGCCTTTTTCCGAAACACGAATTTTTGGAGTTTTACAGCGAATCGCACTCTGCTACATGTTCGCCTCGATCATTCTTCACTTTGTGAAGACCAAAACCGCCATTTGGCTCAGCGTAGCCTTTTTGGTGGGCTATCATTTGATCTTGATAGGCTTTGGGGATCTTACCTTGACCGGAAATGCCGTGCTTCAACTGGACCAATGGTTGATCGGCACCGACCATATGTATAAAGGTGAAGGCATCCCTTTTGACCCAGAAGGATTGTTGAGCACCCTGCCCGCCATCGTCAACGTGATTATTGGGTATTTGGCCGGACGATTTATCCAAAACAATGGCCAAAACTTCGAAACCGTTGCTAAATTGATGATGGTCGGTTTTGCATTGGTGTTTGCAGGCCTGGCCTGGGACCTTCTATTGCCCATTAATAAAAAGCTATGGACAAGTTCCTTTGTGTTGCTCACCTGCGGTATTGATCTTTTTGTCATCGCCATTCTCATCTATTTCCTCGATATGAAAAAAATGAAGGGGTGGAGTTATTTTTTCGAGGTTTTTGGCAAAAATACCTTGTTCATTTACCTTTTATCGGAACTGTTCATCATCACCTTGTTTGCCATTGATATGAACGGGCAATCGCTGTACAGTTGGATAGCCGATACCGTTTTTATCTCTTGGTCGGGCGGCTATGTGGGCTCGTTCCTATTTGCGCTATGGGTGATGCTCACCTGTTGGCTGGTAGGGTATATTATGGACAAGAAAGGCATTTATGTAAAAGTCTGACCTTTGGTCAGCCGCTATATTTGGCCTTGTACCAAACTTTTTGCCATTCCCGTTTCAACAACAAGAAGGATACTTCCGCCGAAATGTCGACCACATCGGCGGGGGCTATTTGTTTGACTTCCTTTTCGGAAATATCCACTACATACAACAAGTTCAGGTATTCCGGGAACTTTTCTACCATTAGAAAATAGACTTTCTCATGAATGGTACTTTTGAGCTCTTCCGGAGTGATGTCCAAAGGAATATTGATGGGCACATTGGCCAATTCAAAATCCTTTTTGAGCTGATGCAGCAATTTGTGATAGAGTTGCTCTTGCTGGACCGCTTCCAGCAACTCCAGACTGTTTGTAAAGTTGGATAGCATACCCTATTTACGATAAAAAAGGCGATTCAGGACGACTTAGGTGGCATTTCTTACCTTTTTCTCCCATTCCCAGGCCGATTTCATGGCATCGTCCAAACTGGACTCCGCTTTCCACCCCAATACTTGGTTGGACTTAGTGGTGTCGGCGTACGCCTGAATGACATCCCCTGGACGTCTGCCCACGATTTTGTAGTTCAACTTTTCCCCTGAAACACGCTCAAAGCTCTGTATCACTTCCAATACAGAACTGCCTTTACCGGTACCTAGATTGAAGACCTCGTAGTTGCTTTCGTTCTTGTTTTCCAACAATCGTTGAAGAGCAGCAACGTGCGCTTTTGCCAAATCCACTACATGAATGTAATCCCGAATACAAGTACCATCTTCGGTGGGGTAGTCATCCCCAAATACAGAAAGCTCTTTGCGCAAACCTATTCCCGTTTGGGTAATGAAAGGAACCAAATTTTGGGGCACTCCGATGGGCAATTCACCCAATTTAACCGAAGGGTGCGCACCAATGGGATTAAAATAGCGGAGGGCAATCGCTTTGAGTTCTGGTGTTACCTTGCACACATCGCGAATGATCTCTTCGCCTACCTGTTTGGTGCTTCCGTATGGGGATTCCGCTGGTTTAACCGGGGCGGATTCGGTAATCGGCATTTGGTCCGCTTGGCCATAAACGGTACAAGAGCTACTGAAAATAAAATTGGCTTCGCCTTTTTTCTTCAGCTCTTGAAGGATGTAGACCAACACCCCAAGATTGTTCTCGTAATACAACAATGGGTTTTCCACGCTTTCCCCTACCGCTTTGGATGCCGCAAAATGAATTACCCCTGCAATGTCGCTATGCTTTTTGAAAAAATCTTGGACCTTTGCTTTTTCCCGAAGGTCAAATTCTTCAAAAATGGGTGTTTTCCCAGTGATTGCGGTTATGCCATCCAAAACATCCTTGGAAGAGTTGGAAAGATTGTCCACAATGATCACTTCATGGCCTTCATTCTGTAGTTCCACTGCGGTATGGGAACCAATAAAGCCCAAACCACCGGTTACGAGTATTTTCATGTTTATTTATTAACGAAGTCGATAACCAAATTGGTTATGTAATCAATTTGCTCATCATCCAACTCCGTATGCATGGGTAGTGAAATCACCTCGTTCACCAACTGATTGGTCACAGGGAAATCATCTTCGTTGTATCGCTCATCAGCATAGGCCTTTTGCTTGTGCAACGGTACTGGATAATATACACCACAAGGAACGTCGTTATCGTTTAAATGTTGCACAAGACCGTCCCGTTTACCGTTCAAAATACGAAGGGTATACTGATGGAACACATGACAGTCGCAAAGACTTTTCCCAATTTCGCAGTCACAGGGTATGCGCGGTGGCACAATATACTCTTGTCCACGGAACGCCTTGGTATATTTTGATGCTGCCTCCCAGCGCTTTTGGTTGTAATAATCCAATTTCGGGAGCTTGGCGCGCAATACCGCAGCCTGAATGGAGTCCAAACGTGAATTGACACCGACCACATCGTGATAATATCTTTTGTACATCCCGTGGTTTACAATTCCACGAATGGTATGTGCCAAATCATCATCATTGGTAAAAATGGCGCCCCCGTCCCCATAACAGCCCAAGTTCTTTGATGGAAAAAAAGAAGTGGCTCCTATATGACCTATGGTTCCTGCTTTCTGTTTGGAACCATCTTTGGAAAAATAAGACCCGCCAATGGCCTGTGCGTTGTCTTCAATAACGTATAGGTCATGCTTTTTAGCCAGTTCCATAATGGCATCCATATCGGCACACTGACCAAACAGATGTACGGGAACAATGGCCTTTGTTTTTGGTGTGATAGCCCTTTCAATGGCTTCAACATCAATATTAAAGGTATCTTGACGCACGTCCACCAAAACAGGCGTCAATTGCAATAAACCTATTACCTCCACAGTTGCAGCGAAAGTAAAATCAGCGGTAATCACCTCATCGCCAGGTTTCAAACCGAGTCCCATCATGCAAATTTGGAGGGCGTCGGTTCCGTTGGCGCACGGAATCACATGCTTTACCCCTAAATAATCCTGCAATTCGTTTTGGAACGCTTGCACATGCGGTCCATTTATAAATGCGGAGGAATCCAAGATTTCCGCTATGGCTTCGTTGACCTCGGTTTTTATACCTTCATACTGACCTTTGAGATCAACCATTTGAATTTTTTTCATCCGAATAAATTAATGCTTCAAAATTAAGAAATTAAGATGCCATAATGGCCTCTGACCGAAAGAATGTATTTTAGCAAAAAAGAAGCCTTTGCGTTTTATCTATCATATTCTTATCGACATTGTCTGGTTTGGCCTACATGTGGTCGCACTCTTTAATGCCAAGATCAAATTGTTCGTCCGGGGACGGAAACAGACTTTTTCCATTTTGGAGGACAAATTGCACCCTACGGACAAAACCATTTGGATGCATGTAGCCTCTTTGGGCGAATTTGAGCAAGGATTGCCTATTTTGGAGCGTTTACGCGCCCAATATCCGAATCATAAATTGGTACTCAGCTTCTTCTCGCCTTCCGGTTATGAGGTTAAAAAGAATACCACAGCAGCCGATGTGGTGGTGTATCTGCCTATGGACAGTCTATCGAACGCTAAACGATTTTTAAAACTCGTTCATCCCGAACTGGCCATTTTTGTGAAGTATGAGGTTTGGCCCAATTATCTCCATCAGTTAAAAAAGAGCAACACCCCTACCATTTTGATATCGGCCATTTTTTCCAAGAGGCAGATCTATTTCAAGCGGTATGGAGGATTTATGCGGAAAAGCCTTCAAAAATTCGATGCCTATTTTGTACAGGACGATGACTCCAAAAAACTATTGGACTCCATTGGCATTACGAAGGTGCAAGTGGGAGGCGATACCCGACTGGACCGTGTTTCCGAAATTCTGGAACGCAACAACCGTTTGGATTTTATGGACCGTTTCAAGAACAATCAACTGTGTTTGGTCGCGGGAAGCACTTGGCCAGAGGACGAGTCCATTCTTATCGATTACATCAACCGTACTGAAGAACGCTTGAAATTTGTCATCGCCCCCCACCAAATCAAACCGGCACATGTTGCTAAAATTACCGCTGCACTCCAAAAACCTTCCATCTGTTATTCGGCCTTGGGTGACCAAAACCTAAAGGAAATCGATGTAATGATCATTGACACCATTGGGTTATTGACCAAAATCTACAGTTATGCCAATATCGCCTATGTGGGCGGTGGCTTTGCCACAGGATTGCACAATACCATGGAGCCTGCAGTTTTTGGGGTGCCCATCATCATTGGGCCACAATTTGAAGGTTTTAAGGAAGCCGAAGACTTGGTCCGTGAGGGGGGAATCGTCCCGGTATCCAGCAAAGACAGTTTTTCAAATCTGATGAACGATTTCCTTACTCATCCGACCACGCTACAAAGCAAGGGGAAAATCAATTCGGATTACATCAACTCCAACAAGGGGGCATCGGATTTGATCATGAAATACATTTCCAAGGTTTTGTAAAATTTGGTTAGCTTTAGCAAAATTCAACCTACATGGACAAGCGTATTTTCAGAATTTCGTTGACAGCGGCCCTAGCGGGCTTTTTGTTTGGTTTCGACACCGTTGTCATTTCCGGTGCCAACCAGCCCATAAAGGAAATTTGGCAGACCAACTGGTTCTTGGGCGATTCCATTTTTACGTTTCACGGTATTTTTATCATGTCCATGGCGCTCTGGGGAACCGTATTGGGCTCGCTTTTTGGCGGAATCCCTACCGATAGGTTGGGACGCAAGAAAACCTTGTTCTGGATTGGGATATTGTACTTTGCGTCGGCAGTGGGCTCTGCCTTTGCGCCTGAACCTTACAGTTTTTCGCTGTTCCGGTTTATTGGTGGTATTGGCGTGGGGGCATCCTCCGTGGCAGCCCCAGTCTATATTTCAGAGATTTCCACAGCGCAGACCCGGGGCCGGTTGACGGCCATGTACCAGTTCAATATTGTTTTTGGTATCCTCATTGCATTTATTTCCAACTATCTCATCGGAATTATTTTTGATGAAAGCATTGCTTGGCGCTGGATGTTGGGGATTGAAGGGCTCCCTGCCTTAATCTACACCCTAATGGTCTTCAAAATACCGAACAGCCCCAGATGGTTGCTCATGAAGAATCGTACCGATGCCATTGTGATGGAATCCATCACCCTGCTGGGCATTGCCAAGGATAGGGCATCCATCCATTTGGAAGAAATCAAAATTGCTTTGGTGGAGACCACCGAAAAACAACGGGACAGTTTGTTTTCAGGAAAATACAACAAACCACTCATGCTTGCCTTCTTGATCGCCTTTTTCAATCAACTGTCCGGCATCAATTTTGTGCTGTACTACGCTCCGGAAATTTTGGAACGGGCAGGTCTTGCTTCGGGCGAATCACTCTTTAGCTCCATATCCATTGGGGTCATCAACCTGATATTCACCTTCGTGGGCATTTCCCTGATCGATAAACTGGGGCGCAAGCAATTAATGTATATTGGTTCCATCGGATATATCATCAGCTTGGCCATGGTAGGCTGGTGCTTTTATTCGGGCGCAAGTTCGGTATTGCTGCTTACCTTCATTTTAATTTTTATTGCTTCCCATGCCGTGGGGCAAGGCGCTGTGATATGGGTGTTCATTTCCGAGATATTCCCCAATAAGGTGCGATCCTACGGGCAGTCTTGGGGAACGGGCACTCATTGGGTATTTGCCGCTCTCATCACCCTGCTCACACCCACCTTTCTCGATGCTGAAATTGGTATTTTCAAGGACAACCCTTGGCCCATTTTTATCTTCTTTGCCGGTATGATGGTGCTCCAATTGTTATGGGTCATTTTTATGATGCCAGAAACCAAGGGCATCAGCCTTGAGGAACTTGGCAAATTGCTCAGCCGCAAAAGCGAGCGCTCCAAATAATTGGTTTACAGCACATGCCATAAATACACCCGTTAGTCGAATAGTACAGTGAGGCATAGAGGGAATGCGCAAATAATTCCTTAAATTGAAAGAAATTACACTATTATGCCAGATGAAATTAGCTTTGGAAACAAACTTATGGTCGGTTTTTTGCGGATCATGGTCTTCATATTGATTGTGATTCTGATCGCAATTCCGGTTTTGATTATTTTGGACTTTTTAGGGGTTCTAGAGGCCCTTGGCATGTCGTCCTAAAAAATCACATCCACCTCTCCCATTGATTTGGTCACCAATTTGATATAGGAATCAATGGCCTTATTGATGTTGTGGGGTTCGGTGACATTTACCTCTCCTCTCCAGATCAGTTCAATCTCTTTTCCGATACAGATACAATAGAGCGAGGTTTCTGCGTGATAGATATTAAAGGTATCGTAATACTCAGGATCGTAGTAAATGTCTTGATGCTCTAAGTAATCTGTACTAAAGCGCATAAACAACTTGTCCACATCATTAAGATGTTCTTTAAACGTCCTTCTGTTTTCGGTACCCACAAGTTTGGTAAAAAGGATGGCATCGAACCCTTTATCCAGCAGCTGTTCCTCTACCTGAGCCAATTCCTGCTCAGATCGTTCGGCAGATGTAAATTCCACATCAAAAAGATCGATGCTGCGAACGGCATCCACACCTTGACTTTTGAGCGCTTCGGCAAATTTGGTCTCAAATTCCACCCGAGTGGCATCTTCCTGTGTCATTCCGACTACCAACACCTGATAGGCATCAAAGATCACTGTATCTGGATTCTTCCATGTACCCACCAATCTGGTGGAAGAGCATCCCATAAGGAGCAGAAGACTTATGCCGATTAATGTCGCTTTCATTGTTTAGGGTTAAAGGTTCGTTCGCAGCAAGGACCTAATTATTGTCAGTGCGTACTAAAAGTAGCCTGTCTTTTCTCCAATTGCCTCTTAAGGTCGTCTATGGTTTTGGACATGGACTTCTCAAAATCGTCGGTATTGGACTTTGCAAAAATTCGTGGACCAGGGGCACTCAATTCTATTTCACAGATTTTGCCCTCTCCGGTTTTATCGTTCTCCGTTTTGAACAACACATTGGCCTTGATCAACCAACTATATTTTTGCTCCAGCCCCTCTAACTTTTTCATTAATATTTGGGTTAGCGAATCGCTGGTCATCATCTTTTGATATTGAACATGTACTTCCATGATTATTGTTTTGATTATGGTCAAATCTATGACCCTTTCATTTTAAATTTAATGACAATTGTCAGTTTCAATCCGATTATTGCCCCAACGAAAATGGCTGTCCCGTACTTTGCAGCACAGAGAACCAAAACTCTCCTTCCAAGTCGATTTTTTTACGCTTTTTGGTCACTTCCGTAATGGGAATGTACACGTATCGGTTATTGATCTTGCTGGCCACGAACTTGGTTTTGCCTGCCATGGCTCCATGCACGGCGTGATAAGCCAATCGGCTACAGTAAACACTATCGCTGGAGTTCGCCGGAGCGCATCTCACAATATAGCTAGGGTCGATATACTTGATGGTCACCGGACATTTCTCCTTAAAATAGGCCGCGATTTTTTCCTTTAGGAAAACCCCAATGTCCTGGTGCTGGATATTCCCCGAAGCATCCTTTACTTCTTCCTTTTTAGTGAACAATTGTTGTCCGGCCCCTTCGGCCACTACAATTACAGCATGCTTTTTATGCTTCAACCGTTCTTCGAGGATGTTCAAAAAACCATGTTCCCCTTCCAAGACAAAATCCATCTCGGGAATCAGTACAAAATTGACCACGGGCATGGCCAGTGCTGCCGAAGCAGCTATAAATCCACTATCCCTTCCCATTAATTTAATGATGGAAATTCCGTTGAAGGCGCCCGTAGCCTCGTTGTGGGCATCCCGCAAAATGGGACTGGCCACATCAAAAGCCGTCTCAAATCCGAAGGACTCATCAATGAGGTCGATATCGTTATCGATGGTCTTTGGAATACCGACCACACTTATTTTTCCGTTCCGTTTCGCAATTTCCTCTCCAATGGCGTTCACCCCTTTTAAGGTTCCATCGCCACCAATGGCAAATAGCATGTCCACTTGATTGTTTTCTAAGGTATCCACCATTACCGAAACATCCTGTGCACCGCGTGAAGATCCCAAAAAGGTACCTCCAAACTGATGGATATCCTTTACTTTATCCGGTGTCAGCTCCACTAGCTTATGGCCTTTATCTGGATTCAACCCTTCGTAACCATATGGAATACCGATAATTTTCTTGACCCCATAGAAATAATGTAGTGCCATCACCAAGCCTCGGATCACATTGTTGATGCCCGGGCACAAGCCACCGCAGGTGACTATGGCCGCCGTCGTGTTTTGGGCATCAAAAAAGAGGTCCTGTCGTGGACCGGCTTTTTCCAGACAGACTGGTTCCTCCTTATTCGCAAGGCATTGATTGAAATAGGAAATCGACGGATCGAATATCAACCGATCCGCGTCGCTCACGAAATTAAAGATGTTGTCGCCCTTAACGGTACTCAATTGTAGGGGCGAACTGTACTTGGACGCCCCTAGGCTTTCTATGTGGAATCTATTTGTATCGGTCACTTGTAATTTATCTTAAAGATGTTCTGTCAAACTATGGTGCGAATCGATCAGTGGTCCCCCGTTCATAATTTCTTCGGAAGCTTGACTTGCAAACTTATCAAAGTTGATATGGAACGAATGCGCCAACTGGATTGCCTTGCTCACATAGGCTCCTTTTTGAAGCCAGGTATTCATGGGGTCCAATATTTCCGTTGGAACCCCAGGGCAATACTTTGGCATATGCAGACCAAAAATGGGATGGGTATCATAATCCACATCTTCCAATTTACCTTCCAAGATCGCGGAAATCATTGCCCGCGTATATTTCAATTTGATCCTGGATCCCACTCCGTAGGGTCCGCCGCTCCACCCGGTATTGATCAACCAAACATTTGCACCGGAAGCTTTCATTTTTTCGCTCAACATTTCGGCGTATAGCGCTGGATGCAATGGCATAAAGGGTTCACCAAAACAGGCCGAGAACGATGGTACCGGCTCCGTAATCCCTGCCTCGGTACCAGCTACCTTGGCCGTATAGCCCGAAATAAAGTGGTAGGCTGCTTGCCCAGGGGTCAATTTAGCGACTGGGGGCAAAACACCAAAGGCATCACAAGTTAAGAAAAAGATATTTTTGGGGTTGGAAGCATAAGATGGCTCCTGGATGTTGTCGATATGATAGATGGGATAGCTTACCCTCGTGTTTTGGGTAATGGTACTATCAAAATAATCCACCTCTTTGGTCCCTTCCTTAAAAACTACGTTTTCCAATAGGGCACCTGGACGTATGGCCCTGTAAATATCGGGTTCCTTTTCTTCCGTCAGGTCAATCACCTTCGCATAGCAGCCCCCTTCAAAATTGAATATGGTGTCCTCCTTGGTCCACCCATGCTCATCGTCCCCAATCAATTTTCTATCTGGGTCGGCGGACAAAGTTGTTTTTCCGGTACCGGAAAGCCCAAAGAAAATTGCGGTATCTCCTGCTTCACCAACGTTGGCCGAGCAGTGCATTGGCAAAACGTCCTTTTCGGTAGGAAGAATAAGGTTAAGGGCGGAAAAAATACCTTTTTTCATCTCTCCGGTATAGGCAGAACCCGCGACCAAGGCTATTTTTTTGGTAAAGTTGAGGATAGAGAAGTTTCCGCTCAAAATCCCATATTGGGCCGGATTTTCAGCCTCATAACCGGGAGCGCACAACACCAACCACTCTTCTTCAAAGTTTTCCAATTCGCTGTCGTCCAATCGCAAAAACATGTTCTTGATGAAGTAGTTGGACCATGGATACTCTGTAATAGTCCTTACATTCATTCGATATTTTGGATCGGCACATACTGCGGCATCCCTAACAAAAACTTCCTTTCCACTGAGGTAGTTGACTACCTCATCATATAATTTATCAAAGTTTTCGGGTGAAACGGCCTTATTGATCCTGCCCCACCATACCTTATCCTTGGTGTAATCGTCCTTCACCAAAAAACGGTCCTTCGGAGAACGTCCAGTAAATTTACCGGTATTGATGCTAAGGGTACCATTTTCGGTTTCAACACCCATTCCTTTTTCAACAGTTATTCGCTGTAATGTTTCTGCGTCCAGATTCCATTGCGCCTGGACATTTTTTAATCCGTACTTACCAAGATCTTTGTTTGTGCTCATATCTTTCGATTTTAATGGTTAGAAGCTCCATATCCATGGAACCAATACTAATGTTGCTATAAAGAAAAGCAGGAGCAAGGGGCCGCCCACTTTTACATAATCCATAAATTTATATCCTCCTGCCACCATCACCATGGCATTGGTGGTGGTTCCCACCGGGGTCAAGAATGCCGTAGATGCACTCACGGCGACCGCAATCATGAAGGGCTTTGGCGAAACTCCCAATGTGGTCGATGCAATGATGGCGATTGGTGCCATCAAAACCGCAGTTGCCGAGTTGTTGATGGTTTGACTAAAGGCTGCGGTCAACAGGAATATGCCAGCCAACAAAGCGACTGGGTGGATGCTTCCCAAACTGCTCACCAAACTTTCTGCGGCCAATTGTGCCACTCCTGTTTTTTGCAATGCCAGTCCCATGGGAATCATTGCGGCAATCATTACCACGCTGGTCCAACTTATCCCTTGATATGCCTTGGAGATGGGTACACATCCTGTCAACATCATAATCCCTGCACAGATAAGGGCCGCCATGGCACCTGGCAATATGTTGAGAACCAACAGAAGAATCATCAATATCAATGTACCCAGCGCGATGTAACTCCTTGTGGTCAATTGATCCACGTTTTTGGACAGCGCCTCCGGACTTCCAGATATCACCAAGTTCTCGTACACGGATTTCAAGGCAATAATGTTTTCCCACTGTCCGCGGATTACGAAGGCATCCCCGGCCTTGATTTTGATTTTTCCCATCAAGGGAACGTTATCTCTCGAAACCGCCAAGAGTTGGACTCCCGCCTGTTTGAGGTAGTGTCCCAAGGGCACCGTTTTACCAACGAAAACTGATTTTGGGGTAATGATCATTTCTGCCATGCCCACCTCCTGATTGATCAGCTCCTTTTTGAGCATATCCTTCTCTGGTTTCAATGGAATCACCCCCAAATGAAACTTGAGCACCAACTTATCCACATCTTCGGGCTCACCCTTTACTGTTATGATATCATGATAGCGCATTTCGGTATCCAAACCCGGCATTTCCACAAATTGCGGAATTCTTTGGAGCTTGTTGGGATGTCTTCGTTTTAGCCGCATCACGGACACTTTGTGTTCCGATTCAAAATTCCAATCCCCGATCTTGGTATTGATCAATTGGGACATGGAGCGAATACGCAGGCGATATAGGTTATCCCCAATACTGTAGTTCTCAATCCACTTGTGCATTTCCTGATCAATCGCCATAGGCTTGTTATTGGTCCTGTGTTCGGGAAGCAACCTATGCCCTACATATCGAAAGTAAAGGATGGAGATGAGGAGCAATGGCACTCCTATCAAACCAAATTCAAAGAACGAAAACCCTGTAAGACCATTTTGGGCCAAGGCATTGCTCACAATAATATTGGGGGGCGTCCCTGTTAGGGTCAACAATCCACCTGTATTGGAGCCAAAAGCCACCGGAATCAATAACTTGGAAGGCAGGGTGCCTGCATTCCAAGCCGCGGTGACGGTTACTGGCAGCAAAGCTGCCACGGTTCCCGTATTGCTCACAAATCCTGACAAAAGACTGGACCCCAAGGTGACTATTACCAAAAGACGGGAAACGTTCCTACGGGCCCATTTCACAAAAAATTGTCCGGCCATGGCGGTCCACCCTGTTCTGGAAAGTCCTTCGCCAATAATAAAAAGGGCCGCGATCATGATCACGGTGGGGTTGCTGAAACCTGCCAAGGTCTCACCCAAATCCAAAATACCGGTCAAAAAGAGCGATAGCATGGCCATAAGGGCCACAACATCGGGTGGGAATTTCCCCCATATAAACAATATGATGGTAATTCCAAGAATGATCAGCAGTGGCAGCATGCTAGTTATTTCAGAAGGTTAGTCCAGTGCCAACACCGGAATCTCGGAGTGCAAGGTCAATAGTTTGGTGAGCCTGCCCTCCGAAGGTGTACTTTTTTCGGTATGGTTACGGGGCAATATGGTCAACATGTCAATATTTTTCTTTTTGATGTAGTCCAATATCCCTTGCTCTACATCTTCACTTTTAATAAAAGTGTGGTCCGCATAAAAATGCTCCAAATAGTACTCCAAAAGGTTCTCGTTGGATTCCTTTATAGCCTCCTCATCGTATACGGATTCTTTGTAAATGGTGAGTACATGGACCCTGGCATCAAAAGAGCGGGCCAAGTCCAACAAGGTTCCCAACACGGCTTTATCCTCAATTTTTTCACCTCCCATGACCAACGCAATGTTCTTGGGCTCCTTAATACCAGTGCCGTAGGGAATGGCAAGAACCGGGCAGTCGGCCTTCAAGACCAATTTTGAAGTATTGGTGATGGCCTCATCGGTAATCTTATCGCCCATGGTGCCCATCATGATCAAATCGGCCTTGCTCTTTTCCTGTACCGAAAGAATGGTACTGATCACCTCTCCCGTATCCGTGGTGAACTCTGGGTCCACTTTTAATTTGGTGTTGAATGAATCCAGCAACTGCAAAAATTCTTTGCGAAGTTTTTCGTTATCAGCCTCGCTCAAGGGCATAGTGCCTACGTAAAGCCCCAAAATGCCGATTGATCTTTGGGTACCTATAAAACTGACGACATATTCCAGGGCGTTTACGGACGCCTCTGAAAAATCAAATGGAATCAATACTTTTTTTAAACTGCTCATACCTAAAATTGTTAATTGGTTGTATTTGTTTTCAAAAGTAGAATTGGACTACGATCTATAACATGACAGAAGTCAGTGTTTTCAACTTTTCCATGATATTAGCAAAAAAACGGCCGCCATAAAAATCGAGAGGGTTATTTTATTGCCACCTTTTTGGTTATATTTAGAAACCGCAAAACAACACCGCTTTAGTTATGGATTTAGTCATTGGGATAGACATTGGTGGCACTAAAACCAAGATCGGCCTTGTTGATGAACAGGGTGTTTGCCACGAACAAACCTTTTTTAGAACGAAGGATTTCCCCAATTTGGAAGAGTACCTGAACAAAATAAAGTCTACCTCCGATGAGCTATTGGACCAATTGGGACAAGATGCCAATGTGATCGGTTGCGGTATTGGGGCACCCAATGCATCCAGTAAAAATGGCACCATTGAAAATGCCAGTAATTTGTTGTGGAAGGGTACCGTTCCCTTGATTGAAAAATTAAAGAAGCGCATGCCCATGCCCATGCGCATTATGAACGATGCCAGTGCAGCTGCACTGGGGGAAATGCTCTTCGGCGGTGCCAAAAACATGACCGATTTTATCGTGATTACCCTCGGTACCGGTTTTGGTGCGGGGATTGTGGCCAACGGTCAGTTGATTGATGGCTATGACGGCTTTGCCGGCGAATTGGGCCACGTGGACATGACGATGGGAGACGGCAGATTGACGGGGCTTGGCGTAAAAGGCGGATTGGAAGCCTATGTTTCCGCCACGGGCCTTAAGCGAACAGTAATGTACATGCAGAGCAAATATTTAGTGGATAGCCGTTTTAGGGATATCGCCTACAATGATTTGCATGGGGAAGATATTACCCAAGCAGCGGAGGAAGGAGACGAAATTGCCCTAAAGGCCTTTGATTATACCGCTCGCATCATGGCACAAGCACTGGCCAATTTTACCGCTTTTACCCAACCGGAAGCCTTTATTTTAATGGGTGGACTCACCAACAGTGGCAAATGGATCATGACCCCTTTGGAGAAGTACTTCAACGGGTTTCTGCTTGATGTTTACAAGGGCAAGGTGAAGCTCCTACATTCCAGCATGGAAGGAAAAACCGCTGCCATCTGCGGTGCTGCGGCCCTTATTTGGGAAAACGAAAAGAAAAAACAAGCCTAACCCATCTTTTTTTGCCGAAAAAGGCAGTCTATGACAAACGTCATACTTTGTCGTGGTATTTAATGAAAACCTTTGTACTCCAACAATCAAAAGCGATTGACCATGGGGTTTGCAAAGTACTATTGTGGATGGATTTATTCCTTTATATGTTCCATTCTGCTATCCCAATCCCTTTTTGCACAGCATCCAGAAGAAAACGAGTATGGCTCATGGCTCCTGCTATGCGGAACGGCCAAAGTACATGAAGATTGGAGCATACCCGCCGTAGGCATCATTCGGCACCACCACATGCTGGATAGGTACGGGTTCTTTTTCTTTAGGACGGGTGCTTCGTATCAAACTGGTCAAAACTCAGAACTTACCGGTGGACTTGCCCTGCTCAACTCCAGTTCTTATTCCGAAACCACTACAGTATCGAATACCAATCAGCTCTGGCTGTATGGTGAGTACACCTTAAATTCAAAATTCAACGATAATTCCATTTCCCATCGAATACGATTTGAGAATAGACGTTCCATTGGTGGTGAGCCAACAAAAGTTAACAATAGGATCCGATATCGGCTACAATATGTACGGCCCATCCGAAACGGTTTCTATTTTAAGGCCTTTGATGAACTGTTCCTTGCCATTGATGGGGATACATTTGATCAAAATCGGGTATTTGTTGGTTTTGGTCGTCAAATGAGCAAGGAGATCAAGGCAGACATCGGTTACTTTAATCATAAGTTCAGCGATTCCAGCGATCATATGCTGCGGTTGAGTATTTCATTCTCTATTGATCTTACAAAAAAAGACATGGCATTATTGACGGATTAAATTGCGTAACCTTTTGACAACAAAAACCTTACCTCAGCCCAAAACCTGATTATTATCATATTCTGCATGATTGAAGAAAGCTACCTTTAACAGAGTTAAATAGTAGAAGTCATGAAACCAAAAAAGAACCCAAACGCAGAAATAGGACGCAATAGCAGTCTTTATTTTATGATAGGACTTACTTCGGTATTGTTCATGACATGGCAATCCTTTGAAGTAAAGTTCTATGACGAGGAATCCAAAGTTTCAGAAGTTGTACAGGTAACCGACGAACTTAAGGAAGATGTACCCATTACAGAAGTAATTCGCACTGCGCCTCCACCACCTCCGCCATCGGCCCCTGATGTTATTGAGATTGTAGAGGACGTGGAAGATGTAAAAGAGACTGTAATAGAGAGCACCGAGAGTAGCCAAGAGACCTTTATCGAAGATGCCGTGGTAAGCATCGAGGATGTAAATGTGGAAGAGGTCGAAGATGACATAGTAATACCTTTTGCCGTTATTGAAAATGTACCTGTGTTTCCGGGCTGTGAAAACCTTCAAAGTCAAGAAGAACGCAAAGCATGCTTTAACGAAAAGGTTCAGGAACACATCAAAGCAAATTTCACCTATCCGCCCGCTGCACTGGAGATGGGAATTACCGGAAGGGTATACCTTCAATTTGTGATCGATTCCAAAGGAAGGGTTACCGGCATCCAAAAAAGAGGTCCTGACAAACTTTTGGAAAAAGAAGCTGAGCGTATCATCGCTTCCTTGCCCAGAGTGAAACCCGGTGAGCAGAGAGGCAAGGCCGTAAGTGTTAAATACAGCATTCCCATTAACTTTGTGATGAAAGGAAATTAAGCCAACTATCCTCTATACCTAAAGGTCCAAGACAGTTCTTGGGCCTTTTTTTATGATTTGAACCAAGTTGTTTCGCTGTACTCCTGCGATTTGGATGCGCTTTCCCTGTTCTTGGCGATGAGGTGACCGCTATCGTACCTGCGGGCCCGATACCCCAACAGGTGGAGAAAGGGCTTGGCAAAAAATCGGGCTATGCGAAGATTGATCAACAAAGTGTCTTTTTTCTCATCCGCCCACGATACCCCAGGAAGCTTAACCAAAATATGGTCTACTTTAAACTTTCGTAACTTTTTGGAAAGCCATAACAAAAATTGCGGAATTGGACGAATAAAGTAGAATCCTTCGTTGCCCTGTTTTTGATAAAGGGGCATAAAGATTTGCCGGGTCTTTGTGGTTTTGAGGGCCACACCATCCACCGAGGCCAAATTGACCCCCTTGGGCACCACTTGAAAATTGACAAAACCGGGATACATTTCAAAGGTGGACTCGGGACCAATATCATGCTGATGATAAATCTCGAAAAACCGGTGTCTGGGTCTACTGGATTCGGCGACAGCCCCCTTCAATTCCTGAAGTTTTTCAAAAGAAACGGGCATTGATTCGGTCAGTGCCAAGGAATACCGAACAAACTCAATACAACTTTGAACCGCCTTGCCATCATCATGCTGTCCGCTTTCAAAACCCAGCGATACATAGCCCAGTTCATTGATGTAGCTCAATAAGGCTCCTTTTAAGTATTCCTCAATTCCCAATATAATGGGCAATGGGTAATGTGATGCATAGGTACGGTTCAGCAAACTATCGTTGAGCACCATAAAAGGTGATGTATCGCCCGAAGTGGTATGAAGGTCTAAAAAATAGAATGGAGGGTTTCCTGTTTCGAGGATGGAATCTATCAGGACATACAAATCATGTAGTTCCTTTTCTTCCTTATTGTGAATCTCCTTTTTCTCGACAATCCTTGTGATTCGTTCCGAAAACCAGATCCTGTTCAAGTCTTCGTCCTGGAACCGTTGTCTTGTTGTAAGGGCGCCCAAGTTTCCAGAAATCGCATAAATTTCTCCATTGATGGCGGTGTTGTTCAACTTAAGTTCATCAAATACTTCCTTCAAAGCGAACACACCTGCTGTTTCGTTGCCATGTACCCCGCCAAAAAAAACAAGTGTGGGGCCTCCCTTTTTTCCACGAATATGATCAATGACCCTATCAATTTTTACGGTTTCATCCAATGCCGTGCTATGAACCAATACCATACTACTTCAAATCAACTTTGCTGATGATTCCCACAATGTGGGTGTCCACACAAATGGGCAAACAGCCGATATTGTGCTCGTTCATCAATTCCTTTGCTTTGCTTATCTCGGTTTTGGGCGTTATGGTGATGACATCCTTGACCATGATATCACCCACCCTGGCCCCCTTCTTGTCCAATTGCTCAAACTTTTCGATATGGCTCCAAGTAAGTAGGCCAACGAGCTCACCTTTTCCATTTTCTACGGGCAGGTGATGTATGTTGTTCCATTGCATGATGGAGAGGGCCAAATTGGCATAATCATCCTCATAAAGCTTCATAAGCTTGGTGGACATGATCTGGTTGACCCACTTAAAGGATTCCTTGGTCTCTCCCATATTCTCGATGGGCTTCCATTGGTGTACGGGAATATTCGTCTGCTGATTTTTGTACATAGATCGGGTCAATTGTACGATGGCACTGTCCAGTTTCATTTGTTTGCGGAGTTCCCTAAAGTTATGGATCTGCCACTCTGCACCAGTATTGCCTTTCATTCGTGCTTCAATCACTCCCAAAAGTCGTTCAATATCCTCTTCATCAACATGAAACTTTTTCAGGCCGTCATAGGCCATGGGCAAAAATTCTTCCTTAACCAATTTTTTAGCCGTCATATCCTTTCCCATCCAGGAAAACATGGCATTCCTACCACTTGTGGCCGCCCTTAAAAAGTTGAGCTTGGCGGTCCTAAAGTCCATTAGACTAGGCATATCGTCATATTTTTTGGGTCTACCGGCCATAAGTCCGACCCAGAAAGCAAAGTTGGCCATTTCATCCAAAACTGTAGGTCCAGCCGGAATGTATCTGTTCTCGATTCTCAGATGGGGTTTACCGTTGCCAACTCCATAACAGGGTCGGTTCCAGCGATACACCGTTCCATTGAAAAGACTAAGTGCTTCCAATTTTGGTATTTCACCCTTGTCCAACATGTGCAATGAGTTTTGGGTAATCGGCTTGGTCAATAGAATGCGATGGGTGGAAATATCCTGCTTAAAGATTTCTGCAACGGAGTGCTTTTGCCAGCGTTCCCCAAAACCTACCCTTGCCACTTCCTCCCGTAGGGCCTTGGTCCAAACCCGGGTATCCAAGCTTTGCTGAAAAAGGGCAATCCGTGTTTCCCGCCAAAGTTCCTTACCCAATAACAGAGGTGAATTACAGCACATGCTCAATACCGGTCCGGAAATAGCCTGTGCCCAATTGTAACTCTTGGTAAAATCTTCGGGAGGTATTTGAAGATGCAGCTGAAAACTGGTATTGCAAGCTTCAAAAAGGACCGAATCATGGTGTAGCGACAATTCATCGACGCCTTTTATACGCAGGGTGAAATCATCCCCGCGCCATGCTTTCAGGACTTCGTTTATCTTAAAATACCTAGGTATCGGAGTCATAAAATCCATGCCCAACTCATCTTTGCTGATGGTGGGTAAAATACCGGTCAACAAAATCCGGCTACCCTGCTTTTTAGCAGATTGTTTTGCCTTTTCGACCAGTTCGGTCAGTTGATGTTCCATAGAGCTGAAACTATTCTTTTTCAGCGTAATGGGATCAAGGTTGGCCTCAATATTATAGGTGGCAAATTCTGTGGTGTAGTGCGGGTCGTCCAAATCCTTCAGAATATCCAAGGAATTTGAAGCGGGCCTATAATCATCTTTGATGAGGCACATTTCCTGTTCGGCCCCTATTCGCACAATATCATCTTCAATCAAGCCGTCTTTGATCATGATTTCCAAGGCGTGGATATCATCGATCAGTTGCTGTACAAATAGTTTCCGTTCCTCCTCGTTGAAAGCGCTTTTTGCAATATGTTCTCCCATGGGACCTAAGTTTGTGCCTACTTCTCCTCCCTATAAAAGTACAGCTTCAATAAAGGGCAAAATATGATACTCGTCAGTACAAGCATTTGCCCTATCAGCTTTTTAGGCGGTTATCCTGACAATTATCATGTTTTATGAGAGCCATCAACGGTATTTTTGGCCTATAATCAAAAGGTATGCAGCTTATGTGCGGATTAGTACAAAAATACAATGTTCCGGGCCCTCGATATACGAGTTATCCTACTGTGCCCTATTGGGACATCAATAGTTTTTCAGGCAAAAAATGGAATTCGAGTGTACTCAGGGCATTCCAAGAAAATCCCGAAGAGGGTATCAGTGTATACATTCACCTGCCCTTTTGCGAGCATATGTGCACGTTTTGTGGATGCCATAAAAGGATTACCAAGCGCCACGAAGTGGAGCGACCCTATATTACAGCGGTTTTGAAAGAGTGGGAGTTGTATGTTGACCTTTTGGGGTCAAAACCCGTTATAAAAGAGCTTCATTTGGGCGGCGGAACCCCCACTTTTTTCTCTCCCGAGAACCTTAAAATATTGATTGAAGGAATTGTTCGGCTGAGCACCAAAACCGATGATATCGAATTTAGTTTTGAAGGGCATCCGAACAATACTACACGGGAACACTTACAGGCCCTTTATGATGTAGGGTTCAGAAGGGTCTGTTTTGGGGTACAGGACTACAATCTCACCGTTCAACGTGCCATTAACAGGATTCAACCCTTTGAGAATGTAAAGAACGTTACCGATTGGGCCAGGGAAATTGGGTATACCTCGGTGGGACACGATATCATTTACGGACTTCCGTTCCAAACCTGTGACGATGTAGAGAACACCATCATTAAAACCAACGCCATCAAACCCGACAGGATTGCTTTTTATAGTTATGCGCACGTGCCATGGCTCAAGGGCAACGGACAACGTGGCTACAAGGAGGAAGATTTACCATCATCCGTAGAAAAAAAAGCCCAGTACGAAATGGGCAAACGAATGCTTTCCGAATTTGGGTACAAGGATGTGGGTATGGACCATTTTGCATTGCCCACGGACAGTCTGTACAAGGCCTTGGAAAATGGGACACTGCACCGAAACTTTATGGGCTACACCCCATCCAAGACCAAACTAATGGTCGGTTTGGGCGCTTCCAGCATCAGCGATAGCTGGTATGGCTTTGCCCAAAATGTGAAGAATGTGGAGGAATACCAGAATTTGGTTTCGCATGGAGTTATCCCTATTTTTAGAGGACATATCCTTAATGAAGAGGACGAAATCCTCAGAAGGCATATCCTCAATATCATGTGCCGATTTGAGACAAGCTGGAGCGAGGAGGACGAAAAATCGGTTGATTTTGATATGGTATTGGACAACCTTTCCGAACTGGAGAAGGACGGATTGGTAGCACTGGACAACCAACAGATTAAGGTAACCGATAAGGGAAGACCATTTGTACGAAACATCAGTATGGCCTTTGACCTTAAACTGCAAAGAAAAAAACCAGATACCCGAATATTTTCCATGACCGTTTAACCTAAAAAAAACAACAAGATGAAAAGTATTATTGTACCGGTTGATTTTTCAAATCAATCAGAAAAGGCCCTAAAAGTGGCCGCTTCATTGGCAAAACAGCAAAAAGCTGAGCTCTTTGTGCTCCATATGCTAGAACTCTCCCCCGCCATTATGGGAGATTCCGGATATATTTCACAGGAACAAGTGGTGCACCTTATCAAACTCGGTGAACAACGATTTGCCGACTTTTTGGACCAACCCTATCTCAAGGAAATAAAACTCACCCCCATTATCAAACACTACAAGGTATTCAGTGAAGTGGCGGAAGTGGCCGAAAAACACGACGCCGACCTTATTGTGATGGGTTCCAATGGTGTTGATGGATTGGAAGAAATCTTTATAGGCTCCAATACTGAAAGAGTGGTGCGCACCTCGGATGTACCCGTATTGGTCATCAAAGGGAATGAGGCAGAGGATTTTGACCCCAAAAACTTCGTTTTTGCCTGTGATTTTGAGAAAGAAAGTGTCCCTGCTTTGAAAAATGCCCAAAAAATGGCAAAAATCCTTGGCTCAAAATTACATATGGTGTACATCAATACTCCAGGTGATGAGTTCCTGAGCACCACTGATGCCCAAAGCAAGATCGATGCCTTTTTAAAGGAGGCCAATACAGATTTGACCGTAGAGATTTTCAACGATTATACGGTTGAAAAGGGCGTTCTCAATTATAGTGATGAAGTTGATGCAGATCTTATTGGCATCCCTACCCACGGAAGAAGAGGGTTGTCCCACTTTTTTATGGGAAGTATTGGCGAGGACATTGCCAACCATGCCAAAGCACCTGTAATCACCTTTAAGATTTAATGGATTACATTTTTGATTGGTTTCGTGTAATTCTAACGAAAAGGGGGCAATTTTAAAATTGCCCCCTTTTTATTTCTGTCTTTATTTTCCACTTAACCATGGAATCTTTCGTAAGCCGCTCTTTCCAACTCTTCCCTATGATCGGGGTGGGCAATCGAAATTAAGGCGCTGGCACGCTGTTTTAGGTTTTTACCGAACAAGTTTACCACGCCATATTCGGTAGCCACATAGTGCATGTGTGCCCTAGTGGTGGTTACACCCGCTCCTTGTTTCAAAAATGGGGTTATTTTGGAAACACCTTTTTTGGTAGTAGCGGACATGGCGATAATAGGCTTTCCTCCCTTGGAAAGCGAGGCTCCCCTCATAAAATCCATTTGACCCCCTACCCCGGAGAATTGGTACCCTCCAATGGTATCGGCACAAACCTGACCGGTAAGATCGATCTCTATGGCACTGTTAATGGCCGTTGCCTTGGGGTTTCTTCGGATTCTGGCCGTGTCGTTGGTATAACCGGAATCCCTAAAATCACAAATGGGGTTATCGTCGATGAAATCATATAATTTTTGAGACCCTACAGCAAAGCAGCTCACAATTTTACCTCGTTTTACCGCCTTTTCCTTTCCATTGATCACACCACTTTCCAACAAGGGCAGCACGCCATCCGAAAACATTTCGGTATGGATACCCAGGTTTTTGTGGTTGCCCAAGTTGGACAAGACCGCATTGGGAATGTTACCGATTCCCATTTGTAGGGTTGCGCCATCCTCGATCAACGAAGCCACGTGTTTGCCAATGGCGTGTTCCACTTCGGAAGGTTCTGTAGGCAGATGTGCATGAATGGGCCTGTTTACCTCTGTGGCGAACACGATTTCATCGACATGGACAATACCTGTACCATGGGTTCGAGGTACTTGAGGATTGATTTGCGCCACTATTTTTTTTGCAGTACGGATGGCCGGCAAAGCCACATCCACCGATACTCCCAAAGAACAGTAACCATGCTTGTCCGGAGGGGATACTTGAACAAAGGCCACATCCAACGGCAAATACTCGTCGGCAAACAACCAAGGTATCTCACTTAAAAAAACAGGGATGTAATCCCCCATATACGAGTTTACGAAGTTCCTAACGTTTCCGCCCACAAAGCATGCGTTCAGGGTGAAGGCCTCACAATAGGGTTCCCTGGTATATTTGGCATCTCCTTCGGTATGAATGGAAATGATTTCCACGTCCTTCAATTCCTTGTGACGGTCGCAGAGTGCATCGATCAATTCGTTGGGCGTCATTGCCGCTCCTTGGAAAAAGACCCGGTCTCCTGATTTTACAATTCCTACCGCTTCTTCCGCTGATGTTATTTTCATTATGGATTTGATTTTTTAGGGTTGATGGCATTCTATGGTCGCCGTTACTGCATCCGCAGGGGCCGCCTTGGGGGAAACATAGGGGATTCCCAATCCAAGTCCACGTATAATAAACAAAATACCTATGATCACCACAAATACCGGTATCAATTTTTGAATTTTAGCTTTAATGGCACCTCTGATCATTCCTTTGGAATAGACTACGACCGACATTAACGGCACGGTTCCAAGGCCGAAAATCATCATATAAAGCCCTCCCTCCATAGCGTTGCCCATGGCTACAGCTCCCAAAAGGGCCATATATACCAACCCACAGGGCAAAAACCCGTTCAGGAATCCAATGGTCAAAAAGGTGTCCGGTGTTTTCTTTTTCAATTCGGCTCCAAGTTTGGATTTCACCTTACCAATTATCGAATAAATGGGCGTTAAAAGCTTATGTCCGTTCAGATATTTTGCAGGAACCAATACCAAGACAATCATGAGCAGACCTATCCCGATGGATAGCTTCTGTTGTATCCCGAACAAGGCCAATCCCTTGCCCAACAATCCAAATAGCACCCCTATGATTCCGTAGGCCAACAATCTGCCCAAATGGTAAATGGAGAGCTGTGTGGTCTTTTTCATGGTGTTGCTATGGTCCAAAGGCAACATAAAGGCTATGGGTCCGCACATGCCCAAACAGTGCAGACTTCCCAAAAGTCCCAGAACCAAAGCAGAGGTCAACATGATCAGTACACCAGTTTTTCTTTATGTAAAAAGGAGTTACCTTCGTAATTCCAGTCTATGGAAATGTCCCAGCGACCGTCTACCAAGCGATTGTCAGGTATGAGCAAATGTGTATTGGACAAACTTATAGGAAAGTTAGTATCCAAGTGCTTGTTAGACGGTCTGTATAGGGACACTGTTCCACTTATTTTTTTGGGGTCGAAACGTTCTGGAAAAGAAATGACCAAACCCTCGTCCGTTTTTTCAACGGTAAGGTTGGCACCCATTTCGGTCGCCGTTTTTGAGGCGTCTATCTGTTTTTGATAGGTCAGCTCCTTTTTATAATATTCTTCCGTAACCAAATCATGATTGGCCCTGTCGTCGGTACTCATGCGTACCACAAAGTATAGGATAAAGCCAATGAAGCCTATAAATGCCAACACGATTCCGGTTCCCCAATTGATTTTCATCGTTTTCTTTTTTAATTATAACTTCTCGGTGCCAAAAACTGTGTCACCGTAGTTTCTATGAGTTTTTCTCCGCTGTAAACACCAATTTCGAGTTGATCTTTATCCCCATTGAGTGCGGATGCGTTGATCTCTATAAAGAGCGTTCCCTCCGCAAGTTCTTCAGCTGGGACTGTGAATGTATCCTGTGACACCATTTTGATTTCCCCATTGTGCGACATCAGCTTAAAGGACACATTTTCGATATCCTTCGTGGTCTTGTTCACCAATTTATAGGTATACACATTGCTGATGATATTGTCCGCCTTCCGCTCGTACAACTGTCCAGGTAACCTTAATACGTTTGCCTCGACCTCGTTCCGCATGAACAACATTCCCACCAAAACTCCTATCAAAACCACGAGCACGGCAGTGTATCCCTTCATACGGGCGGTGAACTTAAATTTGTTCTTATTGGTAATTTCGTCCTCGCTGGCGTATCTAATCAACCCTTTGGGTTTATCGATACTTTCCATAATATGGTCGCACTCATCAATACAGGCCGTACAGTTTACGCATTCCAACTGTGTTCCGTTGCGGATGTCAATCCCCGTGGGACATACGTTTACACATTGCAGGCAATCAATACAGTCACCATGTCCAAGTGCTTCCCTATCCTCATTTTTTCTGAACTTTTTCCGGCCATTTTCACCCTCTCCACGTTTGTGGTCGTAGGCCACAACAATGGATTTATCATCTAAGAGCACGCCCTGTAATCGTCCATAAGGACATGCAATGATGCATACCTGCTCTCTGAACCACGCAAAAATGAAATAGAACACTCCCGTGAAAATCAACAAGGGAATCATGGTTCCCAAGTGGGCCATGGGCCCATCGGTAATGTAGGCCAACAACTGGTCGCTTCCGATCAAATAGGCCAAAAATATATTGGCTATAAAGAAGGAGATGACAAAGAAGATGAACCACTTCAGCAGTCTTTTCCTCAGCTTTTTGCCTGTCCAAGGCGCCTTGGCCAATCGCATTTGAGCACCCCTATCCCCATCGATCCAATACTCTATCCGGCGGAAGACCATTTCCAGAAAAATCGTCTGGGGACACATCCACCCACAAAAAATACGGCCATAGGCCACGGTAAAGAGTGCGATGAAAATCACTCCAATGATCATCGACACCACCACCAAATGAAAATCTTGTGGCCAAAACGGGAGTCCAAAAATATTGAACCGTCGGTCCAGCACATTGAACAGCAAAAATTGATGCCCATTGATTTTGACAAAGGGTGCTGCAATCAAGAAAATCAGCAGAAAGTAACTAACATACTTTCGGTAATCATAGTACCTTCCGCTGGGTTTCTTTGGAAAAATCCAGTTCCTTTTACCTTCTTGTGTGATTGTGCCTATGGAATCCCTAAAATTCTCTTCCATTGCATTTGTGGTTTATGGATAAATATTTGGTTGCCGGGTGTCCCAACGGGACTAGTTCATGGCAACTTCTGTTGAATCTGTGGCCTGCCCCATTTCTGCCGGTGCAGTTTCTTCGGTTTCAGATTCGGTACCATTGGCATCTTCAGGAGCATTGGGATCTACCCATATTTCTCCTTCAGGTTCCTTTGGATTGGCAGGTGTTGTTCCTCCCAAGGTCATCACATAACTGGCAACCTGGGCCATTTCGGCCGGCTTTAAGGTCTGCTTCCAAGCGACCATACCCTTGCCATCGCGTCCACCTTCAGAAATGGTGGTAAAGATATTTTTGATACCACCGCCCAAAATCCAATATTTATCGGTTAGGTTGGGGCCGATTCCACCGCCGCCATCTGCCATGTGACAGGCTACACAATTGGACTCGAATATTTTCTCACCCGCTGCCAAATCCGACTCATTCGAAAGGAACTCCACGGTGCTGGCGTCGACCAAGTCCTTGGCCGTTCTCTTGTATTCCTCTATGGCCTGTTGCGCTGCGGCTACTTCTTGCTCATATTCCAATTTCTGGTCGTAATCACCAATTACATGGAAACGTACCAAATACACCACTCCAAAAACTATGGTCGCATAGAACAGGTACACCCACCATGGAGGCAATACATTGTCCAACTCGCGGATACCATCGTAATTATGGTCGAGGACAATTTCGCCCTCGCGCTCTATGGAGCGGCTACGCGTTAGTCTTTCCATGAGGTTTTTGGCCCATGTCCATTCATACTTCTTGCTCTTGGTTTCCAAATAACGTTCCTTGCCTTCTTCTGAAAGGGTTTGGAACATAATGTTTTCAATGGAAGCCAAGATCAGTTCGATCGCAATAAGGATCATCAACACCAACAGCATAAAAAACTGTGTGATGGGATATTCTATGATTGCTGGTTTGTCCCCTGAGTCTATAAAGAATTCCATCAATCCGAAGATTAGGAAGAATAGAAACGGGACTCTTATCCACCAAGGTGTTTTTGTGCTCATAATATTATAGTTTGTTTGGTTGATCTTCGTTTTCCAGTGGCAGTTCGGACATCTCCCTTATGTGCTCTTTGGTAGCCGTGAAGACCCACCAGAACAATAGAACGAAAAATACAAAGAAGATGAGCAGGGAAACCATGGGATAGTTGGCTATCCCATCGATGGTTTCCATATGTTCTTTTACAAATTTCAACATGGTTATTTGTTTTGAGATATAGTTTCTTCTGTTCCTTCAATTTTGATATCGGTACCCAATCGCTGTAAGTAAGCTATCAAGGCCACGATTTCACGGTCTCGCATTTCCACAAAATCCAATCCGTTTTCTTGGGCGTATTTTTTGTCCGCCTCATAGGTCCTTTCGAATTCTGGGTCTGTATAAAGACTCTTTTCGATTTCCTCTGCCTGCTCGGCCATGGATTGTTGGGCATTGGCGATGTCCTCTTCGGTATAGGGAACCCCCAGTTGTACCATGGCTTCCATTTTAGCCTCTACATCGCTACGATCGTGCTCGTCGGTGACCAACCATTGATAGGATGGCATGATGGAACCTGCCGAAGTACTTTGTGGGTCGTACATGTGGTTCAGATGCCAGCTATCGGAGTATTTGCCTCCAACCCGCAACAAGTCGGGGCCTGTACGCTTACTACCCCATAGGAATGGGTGATCGTACACGAATTCCCCTGCTTTGGCATACTCGCCGTAGCGCTCCACCTCACTTCGGAACGGACGTATCATTTGTGAGTGGCAACCCACACAACCTTCCCTGATATAAAGGTCTCGGCCTTCGAGCTCCAAAGGCGTATAGGGTTTCACACTGGTAATGGTCGGGATATTGGATTTCACCAAGATAGTTGGGATAATCTGAACGATACCTCCGATTAGAATCGCTACGGTGGCCAAAATGGTCAACTGTACCGGTTTTCTTTCCAACCAGTTGTGGAAGGTCTCCCCAGCCACTCTTCGCTTGGCGACACGCTCCAAAGCCGGGGCTTCTGCAGCTTCATCCTCAACTTTGCTGCCTGCCTTGATCGTCATAACTACGTTGTACAACAGTACGAACATACCCAAGATGTACAAGGAACCTCCTATGGCCCTCATCCAGTACATGGGGATAATCTGGGTTACGGTCTCCAAGAAGTTACCGTATACCAAGGTGCCATCGGGGTTGAACTCTTTCCACATAAGTGCCTGGGTAAATCCGGCCACATACATGGGCAGCGCATACAATACAATACCCAAGGTTCCGATCCAGAAATGGAAGTTGGCCAATCCTTTGGAGTGCAGTTCGGTCTTGAACATTCGGGGCACTAACCAATAGATCATACCAAAGGTTAAGAATCCGTTCCAAGCCAAAGCACCCACGTGCACGTGTGCAATGATCCAATCACTAAAGTGCGCAATGGCATTTACGTTTTTCAAGGAAAGCATGGGACCCTCAAAGGTTGCCATACCATAACCGGTAATGGCGACTACCATAAATTTCAACGTAGCATCGGTACGCACTTTGTCCCATACCCCGCGAAGGGTCAACAGACCGTTGATCATACCACCCCAAGATGGAGCGATCAACATTACGGAGAATACCACTCCAAGGTTCTGAGCCCAATCGGGCAATGCGGAATACAACAAGTGGTGGGGACCTGCCCAGATATAGATGAATATCAACGACCAGAAGTGGACGATGGATAATCTATAGGAATATATGGGACGGTTCGCCGCTTTGGGCACGAAGTAGTACATCAACCCCAAGAAAGGCGTGGTCAAGAAAAATGCTACCGCATTGTGACCGTACCACCATTGTACCAACGCATCCTGAACACCAGCGTACACCGAGTAACTTTTTAAAGCGGTTACCGGCAACTCCAAACTGTTGAAGATGTGCAACACCGCTACCGTAACAAAGGTGGCCAAATAGAACCAAATTGCCACGTATAGGTGTCTTTGCCGTCTTTTTAAGATGGTACCTATCATGTTCCAACCAAAAACTACCCATACCACTGCAATGGCCAAATCTATGGGCCATTCCAATTCGGCGTATTCCTTGGAGGTTGTGTAGCCCAAGGGCAAGGTCAACGCCGCGGCGACAATGATCAATTGCCAACCCCAGAAGTTGATGTTGCTCAGGACATCACTGAACATTCTAGCTTTAAGCAAGCGTTGCAGCGAGTAATATACCCCTGCAAAAATGGCATTCCCCACAAATGCGAAGATCACGGCATTGGTGTGCAATGGGCGCAAGCGTCCAAAGCTCAACCAAGAGATACCTTCTGTAACATTAGGGAACAAAAACATAAAGGCCAGCAAAAGGCCTACTGCCATACCCACCACGCCCCAAAGTATGGTGGCGTATAAGAACTTTTGTACGATTTTGTTATCGTAACGGAACTGTTGTATTTCCATATTTATTGGTTTGTACTTTTAGTTTGTTTGATTTCCTTTTTATTTGAGTTTGATTTATCCTTGTTCCTGATCACCTCATCTTCAAACAACATTCTTACCGATGGGGTATAGGTATCATCGTACTGTCCGCTTTTTACCGAAAAAACAAAGGCTATAAAAAAGACTACGGCCACCGTTATGCTTATGGCCAACAACACATAAATAACACTCATACCTGCCTGAATTTAGGTGTAAAACTACTGTGATGGTATTCTTCAGAAAATGACATATATCAGCTTTCTTGATTTTTTAATTCTTTACCGAGATAATTGGTGGCCAATGTGGTGAACACCACTATACTAATGGAGCTCAAAGGCATTAAAATAGCCGCAATTACTGGCTGTAACTGCCCGGTTACGGCAAAATACAAGCCGACCACATTGTAACAGAGCGAGAGCAAAAAACTCAATTTGATTACCCGAATGGACTTTCTGGACAGTTGCAAGAACTTCGGAAGCAGTCTCAATTGGCTGGCATCCAAAATTCCATCACAAGCGGGCGAAAACACGTTGATGTTTTCTGAAACTGCCAAGCCCACATCGCTTTGGGCAAGCGCACCAGCATCGTTCAAGCCGTCGCCTACCATCAATACTTTGTGTTTTTCTTGTAGCGTTTTGATGTATTCCAACTTATCCTCGGGCTTTTGGTCAAATAGCATCCTTGTTTTTGTCGGCAACACTTTCTCCAATTGCCCTCTTTCACCGTCATTATCCCCCGAAAGAATGCCCAGTTCCAAATCGCTGGACAGTTCTTCAAATATGTTGCTCATCCCCTCCCGATAGGTATTCTTGAACACAAACCGTCCCTTCACATCTTCATCGGCACTGATATAGACTGAGGTGTTCGCTATGGTGTTTGATGTTTTTTCTCCTACATAAGATGCAGATCCTACTTTGATGGAGTGTTGGTTGTATTTGCCCTCAATCCCTTTTCCGGTATGTTCTTGGAACTCTTCCAAGGTCATGATGGCATTGGACTTTAGAATATTATAAAGCGATCGGCTCAGGGGATGGTTGGATGCCCGTAGGGTCGTTTTTAAAAGTGCGGTTTCCTCTTCTGTGAGTTCCATACCTTCATAGTGTATGGTATCCTTTTGGTTGGTGGTAAGTGTTCCGGTTTTATCAAAAATCGCTGTATCGATTTTGGCCAAGCGTTCAATTACATTGGTATTCTTCAGGTAAAACTTGTATCTGCCAAAAATGCGAAGCATATTCCCCAAGGTAAATGGGGCTGCCAGTGCAATGGCACAGGGACAGGCGATGATCAATACCGAGGTAAATACGTTTAGGGCCAGGCTTGGGTCAAAAATCAACCAGAAGATAGTAGCCAAGGTGGCAATGCTCAGCACCGCAATGGTAAAGCGTTTGCCAATACTATCGGTAAGGGTCTGGAAATGACTGGCCTTATCCTTGGAGAATATAGAGTTGCCCCAGAGTTGTGTCAAATAACTTTGGGAGACCGATTTGAGCACTTCCACCTCCAAGACACCTGAAAGCTGCTTGCCACCGGCGAACAGTTTCTCTCCCGATTCCTTAAACACAGGTTCAGATTCTCCGGTTACGAAGCTGTAATCGATTTCGGCCGTTCCTTTGATCAGGATACAATCCACAGGAATGATCTCGTGGCTACGGATCAGCACCCTGTCACCTACCTCGATATTGTAGATTTGGATATTTTCTTCTTCCCCATTCTTCTTCAAACGGGTTACGGCAATGGGAAAATAGGATTTGTAATCCCGTTCAAACGACAGATAGGCGTAGGTCTTCTGCTGAAAAAATTTCCCCAGCAACAAAAAGAACACCAGTCCTGTTAGGCTATCAAAAAAACCGGAACCCAAATCGAATATGATATCGGCGGTACTCCTTAAAAAAAGTACCAGTATCCCCAAAGCGATGGGCACGTCAATATTCAACAATTTGGAACGAATGCCCTTATAGGCGGAAATAAAATAATCCTGAGATGCATAAAAAACGACGGGGAGGGAAAAGGCGAACATCAACCAGCGGAACACATGCTTGTATTGGTCCAACCAAAACTCCTCCACCTCAAAATATTCGGGAAAGGAAAATAGCATCACGTTGCCAAAGGCAAATCCGGCCACACCCAACTTATATATTAAGGAACGATCGACCTTTTTCCCTTTTTTATTGTATTCCTCTAAAGAAATGTAAGGCTCGTACCCGATGCTTCCCAATAAAAGCGCAAGCGCCTTCAAGGAAAAATCTGCTGTTTTATAGGTGACCCGAATGGTCTTTTTTGGAAAGTCGACTTGTGAAACGGATATAGCGGGATGCAGTTTGTTCAGGTTCTCCAAGACCCAAATACAGGAACTACAATGAATGGTGGGAATGCTAAGGCTTACCACCTGCACCCCTTCTTCATTGAACTCCACCAATCGCTCTACGATTTCTTGGTTGTCCAAAAAATCATATTTCTGTCTGATCTCGTTTGGTGTGGTCCCCGCCTTGCTCTCGATTTCATAAAAGGTGGACAGGCCGTTCGATGTAAAGATTTCATAAACGGTTTTGCAACCATTGCAACAAAAATCCTTATCATCAAACTGCACGCTGCGGCTACCGCATTGATCTCCACAATGATAACAGGTCGAATCTGCCATTTCACATTTGCTTTACCTGACGCAAAATTGTAATACTCTTCTTCTTAAAAATATGATATTTATCAGTTACCAATAAATCTTTGTCCATTAAATTTGCCTCATCAGGTAAACCCAACATTATGGAAAGCAGGTGTGAAAATTGTATTATCCGACAATTTAACTCCCTCAGGGCCATGAGCAAAGAGGAGTTGAAACAGGTCTCCGATTCCAAAACGACCAAGACCATTAAAAAAGGACAGCCCATTTTTGAAGAGGGCGAAAAACTCAATGGTGTCTATTGCGTTCGCAATGGGGTTTCCAAACTTTCCAAGCTCAGTGCCAACGGCAAGGACCAGATCGTAAAATTGGCCAGCAAGGGCGAAGTCTTGGGCCAACGGTCGGTAGTCTCCGAAGAGAGTGCCAACCTTTCCGCCATTGCAGTGGAAGACATGGAGGTTTGCTTTATCCCAAAGGAGAGCATTAACAATACCCTTCAAAAAAATCCAAACTTTACGCTAGAGGTGTTGCGACACATGGCCCACGATCTAAAGGAGGCCGACGATGTTATCGTCAATATCTCCCAAAAAACCGTAAAGCAACGTATGGCCGAAGCCTTTCTGTACCTTCAGAACAATTTTGGCGAGGATGCGGATGGATTTTTGGCACTTACCCTTTCCAGAGAGGATATTTCCAATGTGGTTGGAACCGCTACCGAATCGGCCATCCGAATCATTTCTGAGTTCAAAAAGAAAGGCCTCATACACACTTCGGGTAAAAAAATAGGTATCAAAAACCAGCAAAAACTTCTTGAAATGGTCGAAGGTTTTTAGACCATTTTTCCAAACCTGACTTTTGTCATAGTATCCCCTGTCCCTTAGGTCTAATTTTATCGCATCGTAAATCTTAGTCAGATGCAAAAGATATTAATACCTACGGATTTTTCGGAAAATGCATGGAATGCCATTGATTATGCCATGCAATTGTTCCGTAACAGGCGTTGTACATTCTATCTGCTCAACACCTATACCCCGGTTATTCCGAGCAGCAGATTTATGGCGAAAATGATTGACGGAGTACGTATTGTGGATGCGGTACGGGAGAATTCTGAACGAGGTTTGGATAAAACAGTAAAAAAAATCAAATCCAAATACGGCAATCCCAACCATAGTTTTGAGACCATTTCCTCCTTTAATCTTTTGGTGGAGGAGGTAAAGGATATTGTGGAGACCTTTGGCATCCACATGGTGATTACGGGAACCAAGGGCGCTTCGGGCGTAGACGAGGTTTTTATGGGCAGCAACACGGTGCGGATCATTAAATCCACCAAAAAGTGCCCCGTTTTGGCCATCCCCTATCATTTTGAATATGTGACCCCTTCCGAAATTGCATTTGCCACCGATTTTAATCGATTCTACACTTCTTCGGAATTGGAGCCTATTTTGGAAATGGCAAAAATGTTCAAGGCTACCATCAGAATTGTCCACGTGCAATATGGCATTAAGGCCTTAACGGAACTGCAACAATTCAACCTGAACATGCTACGCCGCTATTTGAACGGTGTAGAGCATTATGTACACACGGTTTCCGAACTCAATTCGGTTTCCCATACCTTGGAAACATTTTCCCAAGAATTGGGCATACATCTCCTGGCCATGCTCAATTACCAGCACAGCTATATGGAAAAAATGACCCGAGAGCCCATTGTTAAGCGCACGGCGTTCCACACCCAAATTCCTTTGTTGGTGATTCCGGAACTGGGCATGGAAGGCATTTCGGCCAAGGCCAAGGAAGAAGAGGAAGAGGTGCAGTCGCACAATTAAGCTTCCTGTAGTATCTTTATCGTTCTTAACTGTTTTCCTGCATAAAGAACGAAAGGTAACCTATGGACAAACAACATTTGATTGACTGCCACGAGCGGATAAAACCCTTTATCCACAACACCCCTGTACTCACATCTCGCTTGATCAACGAGATGGCAGGTGCCCATCTTTTTTTTAAGTGTGAAAACTTCCAACGAATGGGTGCCTTTAAAATGCGCGGGGCCGCCAATGCCATTATGCAGCTTTCGGACGAACAAAAACAAAATGGCGTGGTAACACACTCCTCGGGAAACTTTGCACAGGCCCTATCCCTTTCTGCCCAAAGCTTGGGCGTAACGGCCTATATTGTGATGCCCGATTCCGCTCCCCAAGTGAAAAAGGATGCCGTAAAAGGGTATGGTGGGGTTTTGGTGGAATGTGAATCGACCTTGGAAGCTCGGGAACGTACCTCGCAAGAAATCGTAGAAAAACATGGAGCCACCTTTATCCATCCTTCGAATGATGACCATGTGATTTTAGGCCAAGGCACGGCCTGTAAGGAATTGTTGGAACTGCATCCGAACCTGGATTATGTGGTCACCCCTGTTGGCGGTGGCGGATTGATTGCCGGAACTGCGCTTGCGGCCCATTACTTCGGGAATCAATGTAAAACTGTTGGCGGAGAACCGTTTGAAGTGGATGATGCCTATCGGTCCTTGCAAAGCGGACAAATTGAGACCAATTCTACCACCAATACCATCGCTGATGGACTTAAGACACAACTGGGCGATAGGAACTTTCCCATCATCCAAAAGCATGTGGAAGAAATTATTAGGGTGACCGAGGATGAAATCATCCAATCCATGCGATTGCTTTGGGAACGGCTTAAAATAGTATGCGAACCTTCTTGTGCCGTGACATTGGCAGCGGTTTTTCGCGAAAAGGAGAAATTCAAGGCCCAAGAAATAGGCATAATAATCTCCGGCGGAAATGTAGATTTGAGCCGCTTGCCCTTTTAGGGCATCAAGATGGTAACGGGAAACTGATTGTAAAGGTAGTACCCACATCCTTTTCACTTTCCACACTGATTTTGCCTTCCATGGCCTCCACTTGGGTCTTTACCAAGTACAGCCCAAAGCCTTTGCCTTCGGTGACACCGCTAAGCCTGCCATACATATCAAAGATTTTGCGTTCCCGCTCTGGAGTAAGCTCCATTCCAATGCCATTATCGGAGAATTGGATAACCATGCCTTCGGGAATTTTTTGTGTGGTCACTTTTATTACGGGAGGAACATGTTCTTTGGCATAGTGAATGGCGTTGAGGATAAGATTGTAAAAAATATTCACCACATAGCTCTTGGCACCAAATATGGATCTCACGTTGGAAAAATCCGTTTCCACGGAAGCTTTACTCCTGCTAATTTCCTCAGATAGCAATCCATCCACGTCCTTCATTACATCCCTAAGGGGCACCTCCCTAAACTGCTCCTTATCGGCCGCTTTCAAGGACAATGAAAGGTTAAGGTCTTTGATGGTTTGATCTAATGCTTCGGTAGTATGTTCTATTTTCCGGACAATGTCATCATTCATTTCATCCTTGCCCCATTCGTAAATTTTGGATAACATGAGGAGGTTGGAGATGGGTCCGCGCAAATTATGTGAAATAATCCGCACAAAATTCTGGAGTTCGTGGTTTTGCTCTACTATCTGTTGATTGGCCAACACCGCATTGGTGACATCTTGGGTGGTCCCTGACATGGATTTGGGCTTGCCGTTTTCATCATAGTAAGCTCTTCCTTTTTGGTGCACATATCGGACTTCACCGTCCCCCACAACAATCCTATGGGTAATATCGTGCATTTCATTGTTCTTGATGCAATTCTCAACATCATCAACAAAAGCTTGTCGGTCGTCCGGGTGGATAATCTCCGAAAGGGCATCGAAAGTAGCGTCGAATTTTCCGGGTTCCTGTTCAAAAATTCGGTACAATTGGTTGGACCAAGCGATTTGGTCCTCCCGCATATCCCAATACCAATGTCCAATATTGGCCACTTCTTGGGCCTCTCGGTACTTGCGTTCACTTTCGCGTAATCTGTAATTGTTCTCAACTTCTTCGGTGATGTCCTTTTGCCAAATAGAACAACCGACCACTTCGCCAGCACTGTTCATAAAGGGCTGGAAAGCAAATTCATGCACTACAATTTTGCCATCTATATCAAAAGTATGTTTAGAGGTGGTAGCGTAGCGGTCAAGGGCACGTTGACAACCCTGTTCGCAGGGATTAAAAAAATCAATGGCCCGGTACACCTCCCTGAGGTCCATACCTCTTTGGGCATCACCTAGGCCGTTTTCTTTCAATTGATTTTTGAAACAGTTGTTGAAAGCCGTGAGTCTGTAGTCCCTGTCCATAGCCCATACCACGTCCTCCCTATCCTCAACAATTTCAACTTTATTTTGAATAAAAGCGTTCTTCTGTTTCAACGGTAATTGTTTTGAGAATAAAAACCAGCCCTATTTCCGAAAAATATCGGGAAACTATTTATTGGCACTTTGGAGATAATCCTCCAAATGCTCAATGCGAAGGGGTTTGGTGATAAACTCCTTCACATACTTTCCATATTTGTCGGCTTCCTCCTTATCAGCTTCCGATTCGGAAGAAGTCACCAAGAGCACCTCATTGGTCTCCGGAAAATCCTCGAGCATCATAAATTCCAAAAATTCGAATCCGCTCATTTCCGGCATGTTGATATCCAATAAGATAAGTGTTTTTACGTTGGGGTTGTCCCGGTAGCGAAGGTCATCCAAGGCTAATTCTGGATTGGTAAAACTCTTTACCCTTTCCTCAAGTCCCATTCGTCTGAAATGAATCGCATTCACTGTATTCACGAGGTCTTCGTCGTCGACCAGATATATTTCCTTGTACATAGTCCGTTGGTCAATTAAGTTTTTAGTTTCGTTGTGGTTTTAGGTGACTGTCAAAAAATTGATAAATATCAACATTTAGTCTTTAGTAAAACTGAAATTGCAAATTTTTATTGTAGAAATTCTTTACAACAGTTGCCAAAAAATTTCAGCATAAAACCTAGATGTATTCTGTACCTTTCTGAATTGAATTTAGTAATATTCTCGGATTTTAACAAAATACTGCTTATAATTTTAGAGCCGCCCTATCTTTTTTTGATAATTGTCAATCCAATCGAACCACCTTTACAACAACCCTGCACCATAAGCCTTTTCTATCCCAAATTGATGTAAGGAATTCAATGTCAAATACTAACTAAAGAATATGATTGATAAGGGAACAGGGAGCGCTACTATCCTACCACAAGGGTTTGCGCCATTCCTAATTGAAGGTGAGCATTCAAAATTATGCAAACAAAAAAAGCTCCTCAGTACCTGAAGAGCTTTTTGTGCGGGTGAAGGGAGTCGAACCCCCACGCCTTGCGGCACTAGATCCTAAGTCTAGCGTGTCTACCAATTCCACCACACCCGCGAATTGGAGTGCAAATATAAATCAATTTTCCGATTTGCAAACGCACCCCCTTTAAAAACTTGTTTTTTGTACTTTTAGGGTCCTTTTAAAACCATTTATGAAAGACATAACAAATTACATCAGTACCAACAAGGACAGATTTATAAACGAGTTGATCGACCTTTTAAAAATCCCCTCCATCAGTGCCGACAAAGCCTATAAAAACGATGTTTTGGAAGCTGCCAAAGCGGTAAAAAAATCATTGGACGATGCAGGTTGCGACAATACGGAGATATGTGAGACCAAAGGGTATCCGGTCGTATATGGCGATAAAACCATAGATCCCAATTTACCCACTGTTCTCGTGTACGGACATTATGACGTGCAACCCCCAGACCCCATTCATCTGTGGGACTCCCCACCTTTTGAGCCTGTCATCAAAAAAACCGAACTGCACCCCGATGGGGCCATTTTTGCCCGAGGTGCCTGTGATGACAAAGGACAATTTTTTATGCACGTGAAAGCGGTGGAGTATATGATTCAAAATAATACTTTGCCTTGCAATGTCAAGTTTATGATCGAGGGCGAGGAAGAAGTGGGCAGCGATAGTTTGGGGGATTTCCTAAAGGAAAACAGTGAAAAGCTCAAAAATGACATCATCCTGATTTCCGATACCGGCATGATAGCCAACGATACGCCTTCCATCACCACCGGGCTACGTGGCTTGAGCTACGTGGAGGTGGAAGTGACCGGGGCCAACCGCGATCTGCACTCCGGAATTTATGGTGGGGCGGCACCCAACCCGATCAACGTGCTGGCCAAAATGATTGCACAGCTACATGATGAAAACAATCATATCACCATTCCCGGCTTTTATGACAAGGTACAGGTGATTTCCGAAGAGGAACGCGCCGAAATGGCCAAAGCCCCCTTTGACTTGGAAGCCTATAAAAAATCGTTGGACATCGGTGATGTTCACGGGGAAAAAGGATTTTCCACACCCGAACGATTTGGCATCCGACCTACGTTGGATGTGAACGGTATCTGGGGAGGCTATACTGGGGAAGGCGCAAAAACGGTCATTGCCAGCAAGGCCTACGCCAAAATTTCCATGCGTCTGGTTCCGGACCAAGATTGGCACGAGATTACCGATTTGTTCACCAAACATTTTACATCCTTGGCCCCAAAAAGTGTGAAGGTAAAAGTGACCCCGCATCACGGTGGTCAGGCTTATGTTACTCCTATTGAAAGTGATGGTTACCAAGCGGCGTCTAAAGCCATGGAAACCACTTTTGGGAAAACTCCCGTTCCTCAACGAACCGGTGGAAGCATTCCCATTGTGGCATTGTTTGAGAACGTTTTTGACAGCAAGACCATTCTTTTGGGCTTTGGATTGGACAGCGATGCCATTCACTCCCCCAATGAGCATTTTGGTGTTTGGAACTTTTTAAAGGGTATTGAGACCATACCCTACTTCTACAAATATTATACGGAAATGAAGGCCTAGATCTTTTTTACGTATTTGGTCACAAGCACAATGTGCTGACCATCTACTTTGCCTTCAATATATTCGGCATTTTCGTGATCCAGGGAAATCCGTCTTACGGCGGTTCCCTGTTTTGCGACCATGCTGGAACCTTTTACTTTTAGGTCTTTTACCAACACAACACTGTCCCCATTTTCAAGGATGTTGCCATTCACGTCCCTATGCACCACTTTTTCGCTTTCCTCCTGTCCTTCACCGGTAGCTTTGGCCCATTCCAAGGTTGCATCATCCAAATACATCATTCCCAAAAGGTCTTGGGGCCAACCTTCAGACTTTAAACGGTTCAGCATGCGCCATGCAACCACTTTTACGGCGTCGTGTTCGCTCCACATGCTATCGTTAAGGCAACGCCAATGATTGGGATCCACACCATCGGGGTTTTCTATTTGGTGAAGACAAGTATTACAGGCCAAAAGACTCCCATCCACGCCACCCGTGGATACCGGAGGAACTTCATACATCATTAATTTTTCTGTTGACCCACATAATTCGCAGGTATTCCCGCTTCGCTCCTGTAATTGTTCCAAAACCGTCATGGCCGTTATTTTTATAATGGCTGCAAACTTATCACTTTTCTGTGGAAGTGTTTTTGAACGTCCACTAGTACAAGAGGCCGTCTAAAAAGTGGTACTATTTGAACTTTGTCAGATTGAGCGCAGTTGAAACCCATTGATTATCAATGTGTCTTAAGTTCTCGACTGCGCTCGAACTGACAGGTAAACAGCTTTTTGGACGGCCTCTAGGCTTAATGAATGTCTACTTTTTTAAGGTAATTGCGAATATCCATGTTTGGTTTTCCATAGGAAATATTTCTCGAACAACACCTTATTGAAGTCATAAAATATGTTGGGAATCATGATAGCAAAGTTCCGAGGTTTGAAGAGGTGGTCGCTAATAATGATCACTTCCTTTTTACCGGCATCCATTACACATATACCCGGGATTTTACCCCATGCTTTCTTCTTCAACTTATCCTTGCCTTTAGTGACCCTGATGATGTTCTCGGCCACGATTTTGCCGGTTTCATCGGATGGATAACCGGTTTTGGGACCAGAAAACGGCACCTTTCCGGGTTTAAAGGGCAATTTTACATCCACAGCGATTCCTGCGGACCAGATATTTGGATATTTCAAGTGTCGGTAATCATCGCCTACGGGAAGATATCCCGCAGCCGTTGCTTCCAATTTTGGGGAATTGACCACAAAGTCGACACCAACAAATGGGGGCATCAACATAGTGAATTTGCTGGGCAACACCTCATCCGAAGTTAATATTACACTGTCTTCGGTAACCTCCTTTACCCCTACTTCCGTTCTGTAATGAATGTGGAACATCTTCATGAAGGATTTGAGCATGGTCTCACCCCCGGTGATGCCATCAATACCAAAGTGACCCAAGAAAGTTTCAGGAGTAATCCAATACAAGTCAACCTTTTTTCTGATTTTTTGTTCCCTCAACCATTTTTCCACATTGAACAAAAACTCATAGGCAGCTCCCATACAACCCGCATTTTGGGTGGCGCCAATAACAATGGGGCCAGGGTTTTTCTTGAATTCCTCCAACGCTTGTCTTGTTTTCATGGCGCCGTTGGGCGTGCCAATATAGTGTGCGTGTTCTTGAACTCCAGGAGCAACATCGTACTTTACTTTGGGGCCAGTGGCAATCACCAAATGATCATAGGCAAAATCGCCTTTGCTGGTGTGCACCACTTGGGCCTCAGGGTCTACGTGTAGTGCTTCGGCTTGCACAAAATCAACCCCTTTCTTTTCAAGTATAGTATCCTTTCTAAATGAAATATCTTTGATTTCCCGTCTTCCAAACGGTACCCAGATCAACGAGGGAACAAACAGGAACAACGGCGATTTGTCGATGACCAAGACCTTATGGTCCTTTTTCCCTTTTCTTTTGATTTCCAATGCGGCGGTCATTCCTGCAAAATTTCCGCCAATGACTACTGTGGTTTTCATGATTGCTTGATTTAACACTATAAATGTACCACCCTAATCTCTCTTGGTCAGTAACTTAAGGCACATAACAGCATCAAAACCGAACAAAATCAACTCTACATTTGTAGAATATTAATTTTTTTTCTATGTTTGTAGAACAACGAATGATAAAAAGACCAAAATGCAGCTGTCAAAATCCGAAGAAGAGCTAATGAACATTGTTTGGAAACTTAAAAAGGCCTACATGAAGGATATATTGGACGCCTACCCCGAGCCCAAACCTGCGACCACAACGGTGGCCACTCTTCTTAAGCGCATATCGGACAAAGGTTTTATTGCCTATAACAGTATTGGTAGAAGCAGGGAATATTACCCGTTGGTGAAGAAGAAAGACTATTTTTCGAAGCAAGTGAACGGACTCATCAAAAACTTTTTTAATGATAGCGCCACTCAATTTGCATCATTCTTCGCCCAAGAGACCAATTTGAGCAAGGAAGAATTGGAGGAGTTAAAAAAATTGATAGACAACGAAATCAAAAAGAAGTAATGATGCTCACCTTAATCTTAAAATCTACGGCCTGCCTGACCGTTTTTCTGATTTTCTACAAAGTATTGCTGGAAAAGGAAAGCGTACACCAATTTAAACGGTTCTTTTTGTTGGGGGCGCTCATCGCTTCCTTTATAATTCCCAATTTGGTATTTATCGAATATATTGATGCGGTCGAACCCGCAACCAATGCAATTTCTTCGAATACAGACCCCATTTCTGATGGCATTATAGCACAGCACATTCCCCAGCATTCAGTTTTTGATTGGCAACTTTTGTTATGGCTTGTTTATGGATTAGGAGTTATTGGATTTGGACTTCGCTTTATTGCAAACCTGTTTCAAATACGTTTACGTATCAAAAAGAACCCTAAGTTCAAGGAAAATTTTGTGACCAAGGTGCTTTTGAATCAATCCCTTCCACCGCATACATTTTTGAACTTCATTTTTTTGAACCAACACCAATTCGAAGCCAAAAATATTCCAGAAGAAGTATTGCTGCACGAAGAGACACACGCCCGTCAGCGACATAGTTGGGACATTCTTCTTGTTGAAATCGCCCAAGTCATCTTTTGGTTCAATCCCCTGATTTACTTTTTTAAATCATCCATTAAGCTGAACCATGAGTTTTTGGCTGACCAAGCGGTGATCCATAAGACACGTGACCAATCACACTATCAAAAAACAATCCTTTCGTACTTATCCAAGGGCATTGAACATCATCAGTCGGTCGGCATCGCAAATGCCATTAATTATTCATCAATCAAAAAACGTTTTACAGTCATGAAAACAAACACATCAAAAAAATCATTTGTACTGCGAAGCTTTTTGCTTCTGCCACTTACGGCCCTATTGTTATTCGGGTTCAGTGAACATCGTCAAATTGAAAAAGGAGGGACCTTTGAGCAAATCATCACAGTAAACCTTCTTGAAAACGGCATGGTAGGCTTGGGAAATAGAACTGTCCATTTAAATGAAGTTCCAAAAACCCTGCTCCAAGACTATCTGCAAAACCACGATGCACTAGCAACGAAGGTTGAAATCAATTCGCTTCAGCCTGTACATTACGATTTGTTATTGGAGTTATCCAAAGCAATTAAAACAACGGGCATTACCGCCATTGAAATCGCTGCGGAAGAGGTGGTTATGGACAAGGCCCAATTCAAAGAACATGTTCCGGTGACCTCAACAACGAGCCTGTTGAATACCAAAAAAATGACGGTGGTAGACCATGGATTGCAAACGCAACAAAGTGCTACGCGAGAAGAAATGAAGGAATACAATGCTCTGGCCAAAAAATACAATGACATGGACCGTGACCACATGGTGATCCAAAAGAAGGAAGTGATGCGGTTAAAGGAAATCTATACCAAAATGTCCAAAAAACAACGAGCGGATGCGGAACCTTTCCCGAATTTCCCACCGCCACCACCAGCGCCGGACGCTACTACTCCTCCAACCCCTCCTGCGCCACCTAAAAGCATAAAAGCGACCGAAACCCCGGCACCAACAATGCCTCCTGCGCCCCCAGCACCACCAAAACCCATTGAGCACGTGAAGAAAATGGTTGCCAAAGGGGCAAGTTTTACCTTGAACGGAAAAGAGATATCCAGTAAAAAAGCCCTTGAAGTGGTTCAAAAAAAACAATTTATATCCATGCTTACCATGGACGCCGATGGAGCCAACCCTGTTGTAAACCTATCCACAGAACCCTAAGTCATCGATAACTAAGCTCACGACATAAAAACTGTTAAAAGCCCCTATTTAGGGGCTTTTAATGTAACAAATTACCCAAAATCACGTTCTAATACCCTATCAATCAAAGAGAACACGATATGTTACAACGCTTTTTCATTTTCTGCTCTGGAGCAGATACCCACATTTTAGACTCTTGTTCCAATGGGGAACGCAACAAGTACGCAGGCATAGGTGCCACCGTATTCTTTACGGCCGTTATGGCTTTTATTGCCTCAGGCTACGCCCTTTACACGGTTTTTGACAATGTGTACACTTCCATTTTCTTTGGGTTGATTTGGGGCTTGCTCATTTTCAATTTAGACCGATATATTGTTTCAACTATTAAAAAACGGGACAATTTTAAGGGAGAATTGCTTCAGGCAGCTCCTCGGATTGTGCTGGCCCTGATTATTGCCGTGGTGATTTCCAAACCGTTGGAAATGAAGATTTTTGAAAAGGAAATCAATCAGGTTTTATTGGAAGAGAAGAATGCCATGACTTTGAACAACAAGGAACAATTGGCCTTGCAGTACACTCCTAAAATTGAAAGCCTGAATCAGGATATTGCCAACCTCAAAAATGAAATTGCGACCAAAGAAGCAGAGACCAATGCACTCTACGATACCTATATTTCCGAAGCCGAAGGCACTGCTGGAACGGGTCTGTTGGGAAAAGGCCCAGTGTATAAGGAAAAGCGGGAAAAGCACGACGCTGCCCTTGCTGAACTCAATTCCTTGAAGACGACCAACAGTGAAAAAATTGAAAATATCGAGGCCCAGATTGCGGCCCTGCAAACCGATTACGATACCGCAGTTGCCAATTCACAACCCATTATCGATGGTTTTGATGGGTTAATGGCGCGCATCAATGCACTTGGGAAGTTGCCCTGGTTTCCATCCTTTTTCATTTTTTTACTGTTTTTGGCCATTGAAACAGCACCTATCATCGCCAAATTGTTGGCACCTAAAGGCGAGTACGATTACAAGTTTGAAGAACAAGAAAGTGTTGTCGCTACCTGGGTGACCCAAAAAGTGGAACAGCGTAAATTATTGTTGTCCACCGATGGGGAAATCAACCAGCAAATCTATGCCGATATCAAAAATGAGGAAGAGCTGTACCGCTACAAGAAGCAAAAGGCAGAGGAACTGTTGCGTCTCCAGGCCGATAGCTTTCATAATGTGCAGGTGAAGGGACTTTAATCCACGATTCCCATATTTTTGAGCAAGAAGGAGGCGTTCATGTTTTGGCAAACCCCTTCCTTGAACTGATAATCAAAAAACAGTTCCCCGTTTACGATCTGAGCATCAAAATATCGGTTTTCCACCTCTGGAAGGTCGTTGGCCAAGGTGCACAGACTCAAATCATGGGTGGCTACCATCCCTGTGGACCCGTTTCGCACCAAGCGCTCCACAAACTTTTTGGAACCTTCGGCCTTATCGACACTATTGGTGCCCTTTAGGATTTCGTCTAAAATCACAAAGCAGTTGTCCTTCTCCAGTTCTTCCACAATATATTTTAGACGTTTGAGCTCGGCATAAAAATAAGAAGTCTCATCGGCCAGCGAATCCGCCGAGCGCATACTAGTGAGCAAACGAACTGGATGGTACCTTACTTCTTTCCCTTTAACGGGCAAGCCCATGTTGGCCATCACAATCTGTAGGCCTACAGCACGTAAAAAAGTACTTTTTCCGGCCATATTGGCTCCGGTTACAATGCAAAAGCGTCCCTTCCCAATGTCAAAGTCGTTGAGAACGTTCTTTTTGGGGTCCACCAATGGATGACCGACCTGTTTTCCGCTCAAAACCGTTTCTCCCTCCACCAAAATCGGGTAAGTGTGGTCGGGATGGTTAAAGGCATAGGTACCCAAGGTGATGTAGGCATCGAACTGTGCAATGGCGGCAAACCAACCTTCCACTTCGTGGCCGTACTTTGTTATCCACGATTCCACTTGAAAGGCATAATAGATACTGTACATACCAAGACCTTGGGCAAACATGGAGATGATCAGGTTGAATTGTTGTTCCAGCATGGTCACCTTTTGCGAAAAACGCTTTAAGATGTTGGACGTCCGTTCTCCCTTTACTTCCAGTCTTTGCTGAAGTTCTTGTAGCAATTCTGACTTGAACGACTGGTCTTCCAGTTCGGAAATCAACCGTTGATGCTGCTGGATGGTATCCTGTGCCTCGGATGCCTTTGCCGTGAACCCCAAAATCCGCTTCGCAAAGCGACCCACCATGCCAACACCCAAAAGGTACCAGAACAGTACCAAGCTTTCGGGCACTTTGCCCAAAACGGCCAAAGCAATCACCAAAATGGAAAGCAGCACAAAAACTGGAGGCACGAATCCCGCCCATTTGGGCATAAAAGGTTGGTGGCCTTTCATCCAATCAGAAACCACATCCGGAGAGATTTTGGGTCGGGTCTCGCCTGCCAAAGCGGAGAAGTGTTGTCGCCACTCGGGCAATTGTGCCAACTCCTTAATGGCCTCCTGTTTTTTGATCAAATCCTTTGGATGACCGTCCAATAATAGATGGGAAAATACTGCCGTGCCCTGCACCAAAACAGTTCGGTTAGCGTACTGAAAAAAGGAACCCCTGCCAAATAGGTCAAGATCTTGCGCATAGGGATGGTCGAGCTGTAAAAAGGTCTTCCCGTCCGGCAAGTGATGAAACTTGCGGTCCAAAATATCCAATTCAGTGTTATTGATGGCTATAAGACGTTCCAGGTATTCCTTGTGCCGCTTTACATTGCTAAAACGGGTCACCAAATACAAAAAGAGCGCTATGCCCAAAGGCAACATCACAAAAATGAAAACATTTCCCCAAAGCAAATACACCCCAAGGCCCATACCCACAAAAACGGATAATCGCAAAGTGGCCAATAGGCCCAATTGCTTTTTCACCTGTTGAAGTTCTTGCTGGTGTTGCTTCCGCCGCGACGTGTAAAAATCTTTTAAATCCTTCATCCCCTATCAGTCTAAATTGTGAAGCTCTTGTTGAAGCTTTTTGGTCAATCCCGATACGACGAGCTCATAGGAGTGGTCCACTAAATCGTTGATCAATTGTGGTGGGAGTTGTTCCAAAAACAGAGTGTTCCAATGCTTTTTGCTCATATGATAGCCCGGCACAATAGCGCCATCATAAGTCTCGCGAAGTTCCTCGGACCTTTCGGGGTCGCATTTCAGATTGCACTGGGGCGGCAGCCGTTCCAAAGCCACGAGCGCAAACATTTTGCCCATCACTTTAAACACCAAAGTACTTTCGTCAAAGGGAAATTCCTCCGTTACTCCCTTTTTGGAGATACACAGTTCGCGAAGTTCTTCTACATTCATTGTGGTATGCCCTGGGAGTCGTATACGATCACTTTTTCCCAAAGATCTTGGCACTCCTCAATGAACACCTTGTGCGGTGGTTCCTCTTGATAGGCAGCTTGGTCTTCGGCAGATTCAAATGAAAGAATCAACGAGTAGGTAAACGAATCATCCACTACATCACGGATCGCCTTTGGCGGTCTGCCAATAAATTTGGTCTTCGCATATTGGGAATTGTTCAAAAACTTGGTCAACGATGCCTCGAAGGTATCCCGGGCGGCTTGACTATCGGGATTCTTGAACCAAAAATAGACCACGTGCGCAAAAGTGTGGTCAAACATGGTCTTATCGGATTCTTGTGCGTTGCTCATAATGGATATCATTCCTACCAGAAGTAGGCTAAACATTTTGGTTTTCATAATTAGGGTTCTAAAGATTGTTGTTCGGTGACGGGCAGTTCCAAAGCGGAGTAATCCAAGGTCCAACCGATGGTCTCCACTATTTTTTCCACGACCAAAACAGCCTGCATGGCTTCATTTTTGGCCGTTTCCATCAATCCGCTTTCCGGTATTTTCTGTTTGATGTGCTCTTTGGCCTCTTGATTCAAGTTGGTCAAATCTGTAGGCGAAAAGCTATTGAAAATTCCATTTTTGATATCGTAAAATTGCAGGTCGGGTTCAATGGACAACACTTCCGGTTCTGGAAAATGGCTTAGAATGATTCGTTTTCGATCATTGTCCGCCCGCATGTTCAATTTGTTCAGGTCGTATCCGATATGGGCCTTGGCCTTGATCACGATCAGTGCCTTTTTTTTACTTCGGAACAGGCTCATAAAACGATCTTTGGTGTTTTCGTAATGATAGATTTCGGCAAAATCCCCTTCAACGGACACCAATTTACAAACACTTCGAATCTTGTTCAGGATAACGGTAGACTGTTGTTGGGTGATTTCCTTGCTCTTCTTTTTGCGGAACAGGGAATAGACCCAATACATTAATATCGCTCCCAAAATCAGCCCTAAAATGATATCTACAATCTCACCCATGGTTATTTTCCGATTTCACCCAAATGGGTAAACTTGAATCCTTTTTCATATTTTAATCCGTAACCCAACATCCTGTCCAACGCGGAATGGGAAAACAAAATTATCCCAATCAACTGGCATAAAGGTAGGGAAAAGTACACCCCCGTTAGGTAGATGACCAAGGCCACCCCTTTGTGATGGAAAAGGTTATAGGAAAAAGCACCTGCTCGGTTCCCAAAAGCGTATCCCACCATGCCAATATCGGGCGTTAAGATCAACACCAGAAACCACCACCATGCGTAATCCAGCACACTAAACAAATAGATGCCCAAAACGAACATCATGAGCTCTTCCAGTTTTAGGGTTGTTTTCATTTATTGGTCTTCAATTTTGTACAGTACCGGTCTGCTGGGGCTGGCATCGTTCTCAAATGGGGCTACTTGCAAATTTAAAAAGTAGGTGCCATCTTCCACGGGGTTGGGCACATAGATAAATTCGGTTATGGTCGCTTTTGTTCTGGGTTTTCCCGACATGTTCCAAAAAGCCTTGTGTGCCAAAAGTCCTCCACCATCGCGTTCCTTGTCCACCGAAGGAAGGTCGATAAGCAAATGCTCCACCCCCTTTTTAACCAAATGCTTGGCCGCGGCCTCCATCAGATAGGGCGGATTGGTATCGGAATACTGTTTGGAACGCTTGTCTCCCAAGTTGGGCAAGGTTCTGATGACCACAGCCTGCCGCTTTTTGTTGCCCAAGGCATATTTGATTTGCTTTTCGGAAATGATGAAATCCCCGTCCACTTGTTCGGGGGCCACAGTAATCAACTCGGCCAAAAAGAAAAAACGCTTTAGCTTTTTGTTGATGGAATTGAATTCCTCGGAAATATGTCCCAAACATTCGGTATGGGTTACATGCGAATGCGGATTGAACCAAATATCATTGAAATTTGTGGAGGCTCCTTCGGATACCTTGCCAATAAATCCATCCTGTTCGTGTGGGGCAATTTTGGGAGGTTCCAAATACCAGGCGTTCACATTTTTATCGCCACTCTTGAGCGGTATGGAAATATCCAGTGGTTTGGTCAGGTCTATTTTGTAGTTGCGGGAGTTGTGTTTTATAGAGGCTATCAAATTTGGTTGTTTTTTATAAAATCCCAGATTATTGGGAATCAATTCTACTTCATCGCTTCCTGCCAAAACAGGACGGACAATTTACTATTTTAAGTTAAGCATAAAAAGATCAGAAGCAATCCCATCCGCCAAAAACTTGCCTTTTTTGGTGGTAAGCAATCTTCCATCTTCTACCATTAAAAGTTCCTGTTCCAAAAATTTTGCTGCTTGTTGGTTCAGGTATTTTAAGTACATCGCTCCAAAATCGGATTCCACCCTATCCAAATCCACGCCCCAAATGGTGCGTAGTCCGGTCATCACATATTCGTTGTACCTGTCCGTGGTGGAAAGCGTTTCAATTTCCAAAGGAAGTTCGCCTTCGTTGATTTTTTTGAGGTAGATGGGATTGTTCCGAATGTTCCAGCTTCGCTGTTTGCCATCAAAGGAATGTGCCGAAGGACCGACCCCTATATAGGTCTTTCCCAGCCAATAAGCGGTATTGTTTTGGGAGAAAAATCCGGGCTTGCCAAAATTGGATATTTCGTAATTCACAAAACCTTCAGCTTCCAACATATCCACCAAAATGTGGAATTGCTCTTGGGCCTGTTCATCGTCCACATCGGGAATCAGTTCTTTCTCTATAAATTTTTTAAGGGCGGTACGGGGCTCCACGGTCAGGGCATAACTGGAAATGTGGGGCAGCCCAAAATCCAACGCTTTTTGAATGTTCGCCCTCCACCGTTGGTTGTCCATTCCGGGAATCCCGTAGATCAAATCAATGGTGATGTTATCGAAATGCTGTGTAGCCTCAGTTATACATTGTTCGGCTTCACTGGCGTTGTGAGCACGGTTCATCAGTTTTAGGTCTTCTTCAAAAAAGGATTGAATACCGATACTAAGACGGTTAATGCCAATATTTTTATATCTCTTGGAAAGATCTCTCGACTGCGCTCGAGATGACACCAAATCATCTGGGTTGGCTTCCAAGGTGATTTCTGGGTCATCCACAACCTTGTAATTGTCATAAACTGCCTGAATCAAGATCTCCATCTCGTCTTGGGAAAGCACGGATGGCGTTCCTCCACCGAAATAAATGGTCTCAATGGTATCCTGTACCTCCGCTTTCCGCAATACCAGTTCTTGGGCAATAGCACGGACCATGGCTTCCTTTTTTCCCATTTGGGTGGAAAAATGAAAATCACAATAATGGCAAGCTTGCTTGCAAAATGGCACATGGATATAAATACCGCTCATTCAATCAGTGGTCAATTAACAGTAGACAATTAGCAATGAACAATTTTCATTTTTTGATTCTTGATTCGTTCTGTTTGACAAAAGCTTCCCAACCGGTATAGCTTTTTCCGACCTCAACCCTGCCCTCATTATAAAAATGACAGACGGCGGCGGCCAACCCATCGGTACTATCCAAATTTTTGGGCAAGGATTTTAGTTGTAATACGCTTTGAAGCATTCGGGCTACCTGCTCCTTACTGGCATTACCATTGCCAGTGATGGCCATTTTTATCTTTTTGGGCATGTACTCGGTGATGGGTATTTCCCGTGAAAGTCCGGCTGCCATGGCTACCCCTTGTGCCCTGCCCAACTTGAGCATGGACTGTACATTCTTCCCGTAAAAAGGGGCTTCGATGGCGATTTCGTCCGGATGATAGGTATCGATGAGCTCTATGGTCCGCTCAAAAATAAGTTTGAGCTTGGTATAGGGGTCGTCATATTTTCGGAGCATCAATTCGTTCATTTGCACAAAGTGCATCTGTTTATTGATGACCTTAATAATGCCAAAACCCATGACCGTAGTGCCCGGGTCTATGCCCAATATAATTTTTTCTGTTGCCAAATCAATAGGTGTTTAGTACCAGCGGAAGCCTAAAACGAAGGCTTACCGGGTTGCCTCTCTTCAACGCGGGCGCCACGGTGGTCAAATCGTTCAAGCGTTCCGATATTTTGGTGTTGAAATCGGATATCTCATTGAGCACAGAGGTCTTTTCTTCAACGCCCAAGACGGATATAAACCCGTGTTCATCTATCAAAAAATCAATATAGACGGTATCGTTCATATCGTTCCGTACCTGAAACTGTAATCCGGCCAAAGCTTCGGAGAAATATTCGGTGATTACGTTTTGGAAACACTCTTGCTGTGCCTCTTTGGAAGCGGTTTCGTCACATCCATCAAAAAGGGGATACTGGTCCACATCGTTCCAATCGATGGCCAAAAGTTCCTCATTGACCAGTTTTTGGGTCTTGTCCTCCTTGGACTCGAACAGCTCACAGGATACGAGCAGACCCATAAAAACGATTAACAAAACAAACTTCTGCATGACAGCCCCTAGAATTTGGCTGAAATTACGACATTTTGAAGAAATCAGTTGCTGCCAAAATGGATTTCCTCCTTGAGCTCGCTGATTCTGTTTTTGACGCGTTCCTCGAGCCAAGGAACTAAATCAGGGTACATTTCCAGCAACTTTTCATAATAGTTCAGTCGAGTTTTGGTGTCCTTGTAATATTCATCCGCCAAAACGCAGACTTGATAGTAATTGTAATAGTCCTCTTTGTTTTCTTCCCACGCCTTTACATAGTAATCCATAGCCTTTTTGGTCTGTCCCTTGAGGCGCGCTATCCGGCCTAAATCGGCATATTCTTGGGGAAAAAAGACCCTTCGTTCCTCTATGGATTTTTCAACATAGTACTGTGCACTGTCCAATACCTTTTCCTCAAAATACACTTCTCCCAACCCTGAATAGGCAGTAGCCAATTTATCTGGGAAAACTTTCAGTTTATGATAGGTTTCCAATGCTTTCTCGGGCTCCCAGTTTCGGAAATAGCAATAGGCCAATTTCTCGTACACAAAGGCCTTTTCTTCGCCCAACTCCAGCAGCCGCTCAAAATGGGGGATGGCCAATGAAAATTGACCATTATTGTAATATGCCAAGGCCTTTAAATTGATCATCGCCACATCGTTTTCATAAAACCGAAGTCCTTGATCGATATAGACCAAAGCGGAATCCCGTATTTCTTGGCCCACATAATGTTTTCCCAAAGCGTAAAGGCTCCGTAGATGGGTACTGTCCATTTCCACAGCAGTTTTGTAGGATGAGTTGGCCATTTCGGTGTTGTCGATAGACTCGTAGACCCTGCCCAGATAGTAGAAATATTCGGGGTTTTGCCCTTCCGATGACACCAAGACCTGAAACATTTCCATGGCAGGTCCAACATTTTTGGTTTTCAACAACAACTTGCCCAGTTCAAAACGGGCCAACTCAAATTGAGGGTCAGTGTCCAAAACAGCGGTGTATTGTGCTATGGCCTTGTCATAATTTCCGATGGCATTGTAGGCCCGTGCAATCTGCAGACTGGACTTTTGGTCCCCTACCTTGGCATAGGCATTGATAGCCGAAGTATAGTTTCCCAAGGCATACAAACTGTCGGCAACGGCAAAAGCCGATGTTTGAGCACCGGCTTTAAAAAGTATAAACAGAAAGAGAACAAATGTCTTTTTCAAATTGAGGTTATTTTAATTTAAAAGTGATGGGAATGGAGAAAATAACATCAGCAGGTTTTCCGTCCTGTTTGGCGGGTTCCATTTTAGGTAGGCTTGTTATTATTCTTTGGGCTTCCGCTTCCAAAATAGGACTTGGCCCTTTGGATTTGACATCAACTATCTCTCCTTTTGAATTTATGCCGAGCATTATGGCCACTCTACCCTGTATCCCCATTTCCTGCGCTTCCTGCGGATACCTAAAATGTTTACGGATATGCTTTTGTATATTCTCCAAGAAGCATGCCCTCTTGTCGTCTGCATTTTCACAACCGGGAAAAATGGGTGCTTCATCGATATCTGAAAATGGAACCCAATCTTTTCCACGTTCACTAAATTTTTGAATTTCCTTGTTGACGGCGTTGTCACCATCATCAAGTTTAAAAGTTATTGGAATGGAAAAAGGTACCTTTACAGCTTTCCCTTCGTGTTTTCCTGGCTGCATTTGTGGCAATTTGGCCAAGATTCGACCTGTTTCATTTTCCAAAAGTTCGTGCGGTCCTCTCATCTTGATATCCACAATGTTCCCATCAGTATCAATTACGAATATGGAAGAGACCCTACCTTGAATACCTTGTTGTTCCGCAGCTTCAGGGTACCTGAAATTCTTCTGGATATGTCGCTGTATCTTTTCCTGAAAACAGGCTCTTTTATCTTCTGCATCTTCGCATCCCGGAAAAACAGGAACTTCATCAATCACTCCAAAGGGAATTTCTCCTTCTTTTGTTTTACCAGCTCCGTAACCTACAATTGTCATCTCCTCAATTGGTTCTTCAGCTGTACTTTCAGCATCGGTCGGTTTTTCATTTTCGCAGGAAGTGTAAACCAGCATACCCAAAATAAGGGGTAACAACAATACATACTTCACCTGCCAAACGGCTTTTGACTTCTTTTTTTGTAACATGACTATTCGTTTTTTGATTAATGATCTATTGAAAAATTGATTGACAAAACTGATGTTCTGCGTATGAAAGGCTTGGGACAACAGCATCTCAAAATGGTCCGCTTTGTTATGTTTGACCGCCCTTTCATCGGCAATAAATTCATGGAGCTCGGCCACCCTGTTTTGGTAGATGTACACCAAAGGATTGAACCAGAAAACAATTCTTGCCAATTCAAAAAAGAGCAGGTCCAAAGAATGCCATTGCTTTACGTGGACCAGTTCGTGGGCCAAAATATTGTCCTCTTTGTCCTTTTGGATCTCTTCCCCCATAAAAATGTTTCTGAAAAAGGAGAAAGCAGACGTGCTTTGGGGCACGGTCACCTTGGTAAATTCCCGATAATGCTCCACTGCACCTTTATGGCGAAGTCTTTTTATTTGTACCAATTTATAAGCAAACCAGATTGTCGCCAATAAACTCCCTAGACCCAACACCAAATAAGGCCATGATATTTGTTGCAGGATACTTGTTTCTTCTGCGCCCGGTCCAATTACGACTCCGTTCAATTGGGTCAAAAATACCGTAGTGGTTTGCAAACCGTCCGGCATCGGGGTGGTCAGGGCTTCGACCTTCACCCAGGGCAAAATAATGGATAGGGCAAACGTACCTAATAGATAGGTCCTGTTCCATTGAAAAAAGGTCTCTTTCTTTAGAAAAAGGTCGTAAGCCAACAAAAAGACCAATTGAAATGCTAAGGATTCTAGGATATAGGTAATCATTGCTCTTTATCTTTAATGTTCTTCATAATAGCTTCCAGTTCCTTCAGACTGATGTCGTTTTTTTTCATAAAAAAGGACACCATGCTGGAAAATGACCCTTGAAAGTAGCCCTCCATCAACGTATTCAACCGCTGGTTACTATACTCTTCTTTTTTAACCAAGGGAAAGTACACGTGGCCCTTGCCTACTTTTTCGTGCGACACAAAACCCTTGTCCTCCAAAATCCGAACTATGGTGGATACCGTATTGTAGGCAGGCCTCGGTTCCGGTAATTCTTCCAAAATGGCGGCCACATTGCCCTTTTTAATTTTCCAAAGGAGCTGCATTACTTCTTCTTCTGCCTTGGTGAGTTGTTTCATTCGATACGTTTTAGTGGTCATTCCCAAGCAATCGGGAATCCAATTCATATTCCTTATGATCCGAACTAAATCCTTGAGCATTAGTTCAGATTTCTCATCTTGACTTCGACTGCGCTCGGTCTGACAATTCGAAATGACATCGCTAATATAACTAAATATTTAGTTTAAACTAATTTTTTAGTTAAAAAATGTATGAAAAATCCGCCAGCGTGGTATGCCGGCGGGTAGTTATGTAAGCCGCTGAACTTGTTTTACCCTTTATCAGCGGTTTAAGGGGGCGCGGTCATATGGAGCGCAGTCGAGATGCGACACCGATATAAATCTCCAACTAAATAACCTCTCGACTGCGATCGAGGTGACAATTTTTTACACTATCAAATATTAAAAGGTCACAGTAACCTTTCCTCTAAGATAAAAAGGGGTTCCTGGTGTAAAATGAATCTCTTCAAAAGAGTTGGACTCGTTGAACAAACGGCTTTCGGTTGCGAACTGTGTCTCGTTCCATTCGGTGTCGAACAGGTTCTCCACAATCAATCCAAAAGTCCAATTGTTGACGCTGTAATTCAGATTGGCATCTGTCACAAAATAACCTTCGGCCACTATGCTATTATCTTCATTGGCAGGTCTATCGTCAATATACCGGTAGTTTATTCCTCCAGAAAATCCTTGATTTCCTCCCACGGTCAACCCTCCTACCATGGTAAAATCTGGCGCCAAAGGGATAAAGTCTTCGCCATTGGCTTCCTCGGTACTACGGGCATGGGTATAATTGGCATCCGTGTACAGGTAAAGCCAATCCATAGGTTGATACCTTGCTCCTACCTCAATCCCCATGCGACGGGTTTTGCCACTGGGTTCCACAATGGCGGCATCCCCTACGTACACAAATTCCTGATCGAGAAACAAGCTCCACAAGGTGGCATTTAAAACCAATTTGTCAGCTGGCTTCAAAATGGTTCCAAAATCGACTCCATAAGCGGCTGGTAGGATATCCTCCCCTCCATTGGCTACCACCACCCGGGTATCGTTGGAGTGAAAACCAATACCGGTTTTTAAAAAGAACTGGGTTTTCGCTGTCGGACTATAAATCGTGTTGAATTTAGGGCTGAACGCTACTTTTTCTTCACTTCGGCTATCGTAAAGCTCGCTTGTCTTGTCGTTGTAATCGAATCGGAAATAATCCATGCGCAGGGCTGGTTCCAACGTAAACTTTCCTGTTTTGAAGCTGGCCCCCGCAAAGGCGTAGCCATTCATTTCATCTATATCGCCAAACGCCAAACGTTCCAATAGTTCTTGACGGTTCAGCGTTCGGGACAATTGGTTATCATCCACATTATCATACCTAAAACCAACTCCTGCATTGTATTTAAATTCCATACCACCCAAATTGGCCGAATTATCCTGAAAAACTGTTTTGGTGCCTGCCATCAGCCTATCTTCAAATTGCCTGATCTGATCTCCGTTCACAGGATCTTCCAGGAAAAAGGTGAAGTTGGAGTAAAGTTCAAAATCGTAATGGGAAACAAAAGCCGTAGTGTTCAAGGATTTTCCTATTCCCATATTTTTACTGTGGTTCAAAACGAAATTGGTCCGGCTCGTTTGTCCGCCCTCGGTATCGTCAATAGCACCAAATCGGCTTATCAATCCCCGGTCCACGGCACGTTGCGGTATTTGTCCCGAAGCATCCCATCTACTCGAAAAATGTGAAGCTGTCAACAGCAATTCTTGGTCACCGGGCAGCGCATAGCGATACCTTCCCATAACATTGATACGATTAAAATTTTGCGGTGATTCGAACGGGCCGTCCGTCAGATACAGTTCCGAGGCCAGATAGGCATTGCTGTTTTGGTTGTCCATGAGATTGAGCATACCCACAAATCTGCGCGCGCCAAACTGTCCCGCTTCTGTGGATATCATACTTTTATCCAAACTCTTTCTGAGTTTTAGGTCTACATAGCCAGCGGTATTAAAGTTCCCTTGTTCCGCATAGTAGGGCCCTTTTCCAAAGTTTACGTTTTCGATGGTCTCTGGAATCACAAAATGGAGGTCCGCATATCCCTGTCCGTGGGCGTGCGATACCATATTTACTGGCATGCCGTCCACATTGATGGCCACATCGGTTCCGTGGTCCACATCAAAACCTCGCAGGAATATTTGCTCTGCCTTTCCGCCACCAGCATGTTGTCCAATGATCAGGCCAGGCACCTTTCTTAGGATTTCCTGGGATGATTTCACAGGATCTGTCTTTACATCCACATCCACAACCCTACTCAAGGCATCTACCTCTGATACCAACACCACTTGGTCCAATGAAATGGAACTTTCTTCCATCACAATGGTCAATGGGTTTTGTAAATCTGATTTATCTATCACTTTAGTGAGTGTGGCATATCCTAATCTGGAAAAGTAAATGGTATCGTTTACCGATGTGTTGTTGAGAACAAAATAGCCTGTCCCATCGGTATGGCTATGTTGCCCACTGGTTTTGTTGAAAATACCGGCATCTTCTATTGGGGAACCAACTTGATCCACAAGTTGTCCCTCTACGTTTTGCGCAGCGATTGTCCCCATGCAAAGCATGGACAATGCCGCCATAAAATATTTCATGTCGTTGTAATTAAATTTGTGTGGTGATTAAAATTTGGCAATAGGGGACTAGACCAGTTTCAATAGGAAATAAAACTGATAATGAAGTGGTCTAGTTTAGGTGCTGATCTTACTGGGGAGGAGGCGTGTTTACTGTTTGGTACCAGGCAAGCGCACCATCTTGATATCCCCAACACACATTTTTAACTTCAAGCTCCTGTAGGTTGGATTCGGTACGACTTGCAACGGTAAAATGTTTATCCAATTTTAGGTTCTTATTATCGGGCATTTCCTGTTTATCGGATGGACTGTTTTGCAATAATTCCTTTAATGCCTCCAAAGCTTCGTGCGAGTGTCCCGCCATGGCCTCCAAGGAAGAATAGTCAATGGCTTTGTGTTCCGAAGTAAAGTTATGATGATGGGTTCTAGGGGATAACGCGTGGGAAACCTCGTGAAGGGTTTCCAATACAACAGTATTAAACAGTCCCAATATATAAAACAGGCACATTAGGGTACATCCTATTCGGACCAAACCTTTTTCCGTATGTGCGTTTCTCGATTCCACAACCTTTTATATTCTGTTTCAAATGTACCTACGGAAAAACTAGGGACAGGGTTTTATTTTGATTTTGTTTGTAACAATTGTCGGCTACATTTGTCTAATATGAAAACACGACCATGGACATAGCTCTCCTCATTTTAGGGTTTATTCTAATGCTAATAGGGATATTGGGTAGTTTTTTGCCCGTATTGCCGGGACCTCCCATTAGCTGGGTGGGCTTACTACTGCTCTATTTGACCAAAGCCGTTCCGGATAACTGGTGGGTTCTGGGAGTAACCTTTGTGATTGCCATTGCCATTACCGTTTTGGACTATGTGATACCCGCCATGGGCACCAAACGCTTTGGTGGCAGTAAAGCAGGGATGTGGGGCACGATTGTAGGACTTTTGGTCGCCATATTTGTTCCCATATTTGGTCCATTGGGTATTATCATTTGGCCATTTATTGGTGCTTTGGTCGGTGAATTACTGAACAAAGCCAATAAAAAAACCGCCATGAAGGCGGCTTTCGGTTCATTTTTAGGGTTTTTGACCGGTACTTTTATGAAGTTCATGGTAACTGCCCTGTACGCTGTTTTTTACGTATACATCACCATCAAATACGCAGGCGACCTGTTTACGTTTAGTTAGTCAAACCACTCCACTTTATCAGCGATGGGTGTTCTTGCAGAAGGAATCACTTCTCCATCAAAATAACCCATATAGAAAAAGCCTAAACACTTTTCGCCTACATTTAGGTCAAAAAACTCATCCATGTATTTGATGAGTCCGGGCGACGACCAATAACTGCCAATACCCAATTCGGTGCAACACAACCACATATTCTGCACCGCCATGGCGGTTGAGGCGATTTCCTCCCATTCTGGAAGGCTTTCCTTAGGGTCACGTTGCATGCAAATGGCAATCACTGCAGCGGAACGTGCAGGGTTCTCTTTTAATTTGTTTATAGTGGTCTGTTTTGGTTTTGGGTCCACTTCCAGATACTTTTCAGAAAGGAATACCCCCATTTCATCCTTCTTTGTACCGGTCAACACCTTAAAGCGCCAAGGTTCCGTTTTTTTATGGGTAGGTGCCCAGTTGGCCGCTTCCAAAATCTTTTCCAAGATCTCTTTAGCGATGGGCTTATCTACATATTGCGGAGGAAAAATACTTCTTCGCTCCTTAATTAATTCAAAAACCATACTTATAAAAAATTGATTTTTATGTATTCAAAAGCTGATTGCAAACAAAACGTCAGTTCGAGCGCAGTCGAGAACTACTTGCATTTAAAATGCTAATTCTCAATACAATTTTCTTCGCTTCACTCCAAAAATCACTCGAATTGACCAATCCAAAGTTACACCCCAAAATATTCACATCATAATTTATTGAGCAAGTCCATACATTTTTGGAGCGCAGGGTTCCGATTATCCGTTTTCCAGACCATGCTCAACACGGCCCTTTGCTTTATAGTTTCCATTTCGATAAACTTTACCTTCATTTGGAATCCATATTGAAGCGTAGTCGGAACAATGGCGATACCCAGTTTGTTCTCCACTAATTTAAAAATGGTCTGCGCATGTACCGATTTATGGGAAACCCGGGGCACAAAACCACTATCCTCGCAAATACTGAGCACCGTATCATAGTACATGGGACTATAATCTTGGGAAAACAGGATAAAATCCTCATCCGCCACCTGATGGATACCGATAAAATTGGATTCATCCAAAGGATGGTTCTCCGGCAACACCAAGGAAAAGGTATCCTTAAAAACAGGTTTAACCTCAAGTCCTCTCGGCACGCGCGACAATCGGACAAAGCCCAAATCCAAACGGTCAGCCAAAATAGCATTGATCTGTGCCCGATTGGAAAGCTCCTCCAAAGTAGTGTGCACGGTGGGAAACTTTTCCTTTAACTGAAGCAATAGATTCGGCACAACATTTTGCATGGCCGAACCCAAAAAACCGATTCGCACTTCTCCTAACTGTCCCTCTCCAATGAGTTTAACTTGCTTTTTGGTCTGTTCCAGATGATTCAGGATGAATTCCACCTCCTTTTTCAAAAACTCACCTGCTGGGGTCAGGCTGACTTTCTTCTTGTCCCTCACAAATAGTTGAGTATCCAATATTTCCTCCATCTGTTTGATTTGGGTACTCAAACCAGGCTGAGAAATAAATAGCTTTTCGGCAGCTTTCCGATAGTGAAGCTCTTCGGCCACGGCCAAAAAATAGATGAAATGTCGAAGCTCTATCTGATAATTCATACTTATTGATTCATACAAAAATAAGTATTGGCAATTATTAAACCTAATTGATACTTTTGAATAACCGCGATTAATCATGCCTCAATATCACTTCGAGCTCAGTCGAGAAGTTATTGAACTTAGATTCCTAAAAAAGGTCTCGACTGCGCTCGACCTGACATCTTTTAATTCATGGTATTATCGCGAACAATCAATTAAGAAACTAATCTAAAAATATGGCGACAAACCGAACATTTCACTTTGGCGAAGACCATTTAACCGCAAGCATAGCGTTGGGTTTGGCCAAAGGAACCATTAAGGGCATTTTTTCAGATAAATGCCTGAAAAATGTGAATGCAAGTTACCAACGGGTGCAACGTATCGTGGAAAAAGGCGATACCGTGTATGGCATCAATACAGGTTTTGGTCCTTTGTGCAACACCAAAATTTCCAAAGCGGACACCAAAATTCTTCAATCCAATATACTGAAAAGTCACAGCGTAGGCGTCGGGGAACCCATTTCCACGGAATTGGCCAAAATCATGTTGATTCTAAAAATCCATGCCTTGGCCAAGGGCTATTCAGGCATCGCTGAAACCACCCTGCAACGCATGCTTTGGCATTTGGAAAACGATGCCATTCCCGTGGTGCCATCCCAAGGTTCGGTTGGGGCTTCTGGCGATTTGGCGCCCCTATCCCATTTGTTTTTACCATTAATTGGTTTGGGTAAGGTGGAATACCAAGGTGAAACCATCCCAACGCAAGAATTATTTCAACAAACAAGGTTGCAACCCTTGGAATTGGGCCCAAAAGAAGGTCTCGCCTTGATCAACGGTACCCAATTTATCGCAGCCCACGGGGTGTTGGTCCTTCATAAATTGCAACGCTGTCTGCGTCAATCCGATATTGTCGGTGCCATGATGCTCGAAGGACTGCAAGGTTCCATGAAGCCTTTTTTTGAAGAATTGCATGAACTACGGCCCTTCAAAGGTAATCAGCACGTAGCAGGCAGGATACGCACCCTGCTCCAAGGTTCCGAGATCTTGGAAGACCATATCGATTGCGAACGGGTGCAAGACCCCTACTCCCTTCGTTGTATGCCTCAAGTGCATGGCGCTTCGCGAAATGCTTGGCTTCACCTGAAAGAGCTATTGGAAATCGAGCTCAACTCGGTCACCGACAATCCTGTCATTATCAATGATGAATTGACCATCAGCGGAGGCAATTTTCATGGACAGCCCTTGGCCATGGCCTTGGATTATGCAGCTTTGGCCGCTTCGGAAATCGGAAACATCTCCGACCGACGCATCTACTTGGCCCTGGAAGGCAATAGCCCCGGTGTTCCTAAATTATTGATGAAGGATACGGGCATCAATTCGGGCTATATGATCTTGCAGTACACCTCCGCTGCTTTGGCCAGCGAGAACAAAAGCCTTTGCTTTCCTGCCAGCGCCGATAGCATTCCCACTTCTCTGGGTCAGGAAGACCATGTGAGCATGGGATCCATCAGCGGTAGAAAAGCGCTCAACATTATTGGGAATGTAGAAAAAATCCTCGCCATTGAATTATTGACGGCAGCACAGGCCTTTGAATACAGAAAACCTTTAAAATCGGGCATTCTGTTGGATGAAATCCATACCTTCCTGAGAACCAAGGTGGCTTTTGCCGAAAACGACCGTGTCTTTGCCGATGACATCGAAAAAGGAATCGAAATCATCCAAAACGGTGAAATCATTGATTTGGTAGACCGTGTGATGGATGAAAAACAGCTGAAGTGGAATACACCACACCTTGATGAATTTGAAACATACTAGCATGAACAGACCACTATTGATAGGCCCCTTTGCCCAATTGCTTCCCATGACAGGACTCCCCTTAAAAGGAGCGCTCAAGGATGAGCAACTGCCCATTATTGAACGTGGGGGTATTTTGGTTTCCGAAGGAAAAATACGCAAAGTCGGTTTTTTTGAGGAGTTGAAATCCGATGATTTCGACATCCACCACATTGAAGGAGATCATGTTTGTTTGCCCGGCTTTGTAGACTCGCACACCCATATTTGTTTTGGCGGAACCCGTGCCCGAGATTATGCTTACCGAAATGCTGGAAAGACCTATTTGGAGATTGCAAAGGCAGGTGGCGGTATCTGGGATACGGTGACCCAGACCCGAAAGGCATCACAACAAGAATTGGTAGAAGGGATTCTTGCCAGAAGCGCAAAGCATCTCAAAAACGGTGTTACCACCATAGAAGTAAAAAGCGGATACGGCCTTTCTGTGGATGAAGAATTGAAAATGCTCCGTGCTATCCAACAGGCCAATGCAACCACTAACCCCTCTTTGATACCGACTTGTTTGGCTGCCCACATGAAACCCAAAGATTGGCATCAGGATAAGGATTATTTGGACGTTATCATTCATGAATTGTTCCCGATGATCAAAGCAGAAAACTTGGCTCGCCGGGTGGATGCCTTTGTTGAAGAAAGTGCTTTTTCCCCTGAAGAAATCAAACCTTATTTCCAAAAGGCGAAAGAAATGGGGTTTGACATCACCGTGCACGCCGACCAATTTACCACAGGAGGTAGTCAAGTAGCCGTGGACTTTGATGCCGTAAGCGCCGACCATTTGGAGGTCAGCACCGAAAAAGAGATTCAATTGCTGGCCAAGAGCAATACCATAGCCACAGCCTTGCCCGGAGCGTCCATCGGTTTGGGATGTGCTTACACCCCTGCCCGCAAAATTTTGGATGCAGGCGGTACTTTGTCCATTGCCAGTGACCACAATCCAGGGTCCGCACCTATGGGCGACCTGTTGACCCAAGCCAGTATTTTGGGCACCTTTGAAAAACTCTCGAACACCGAAGTTTTGGCAGGTATCACATACAGGGCTGCTGCGGCCCTGCGTTTGACAGACCGGGGCAAACTGGAGGCTGGAGCAGTAGCTGACTTTGTAATCTTCCCGACAGCTAATTATCAAGAAATCACCTATCACCAAGGGCAATTAAAGCCTAGTGAAGTTTGGAAAAAAGGAACGCCCATCCACTAAAACATTGCATCATGACTGAATTTCAGCAACAGATATTACAAGGCATACCCGAGCAGCTTCCCGCAAAAAAACCATATTCCATAAACGGCAACCCAGCGCCAAAACGGAAAGACATCCTCACCAAAGAAGAGAAAAAACTGGCCGTACAAAATGCGCTACGTTATTTTCCTGGAGCTTGGCACAAGGAACTCGCACCGGAATTTGCCGAGGAACTCAAAACCTATGGTCGGATTTACATGCACCGGTTTAAGCCCGATTATAAAATGTATGCCCGGCCCATTTCGGAATATCCTGCAAAAACACATCAGGCGGCAGCCATCATGCTCATGATCCAAAACAATTTGGACCCTGCTGTGGCCCAGCATCCCGAAGAATTGATCACTTATGGGGGCAATGGAGCAGTTTTTCAAAATTGGGCACAGTACCTGCTCACCATGAAATATTTGGCGGAAATGACCGAGGAACAGACCCTGCACATGTATTCCGGGCATCCGATGGGACTTTTTCCATCCTCCAAGGAAGCGCCAAGGGTCGTGGTCACCAACGGGATGATGATTCCCAACTACTCCCAACCCGATGATTGGGAAAAATACAATGCACTTGGTGTGACACAATACGGACAGATGACGGCAGGTTCCTACATGTACATTGGCCCACAAGGCATTGTTCACGGAACGGCTATCACCGTTATGAACGCTTTCCGAAAAGTATTGCAGAAAAATGAATCTCCCAAAGGCAAAATCTTTTTGACCGCTGGTTTGGGTGGAATGAGCGGTGCACAACCCAAAGCAGGAAATATTGCCGGGGGCATCACCATCTGTGCGGAAGTCAACCCCGAAGCTGCCAAAAAACGACACGAACAAGGTTGGGTAGATGAATTATTGGTCGATTTGGACCTGTTGGTTGTTCGCACCAAAGAGGCCGTGGCAAATAAGGAAGTGGTTTCCTTGGCTTACATTGGCAATGTGGTGGATGTTTGGGAACGGTTTGATGAGGAAAATATTTTTGTTCATCTGGGTTCCGACCAAACCTCCTTGCACAATCCTTGGGCAGGCGGTTATTACCCAGCAGGACTCTCTTTTGAAGCATCCAACGCCTTAATGGTGGAAAATCCGAAAGTGTTCAAGGAGAAAGTACAGGAATCGTTGCGAAGACAGATCAATGCCATCAACAAACACACGGCCAAAGGCACCTACTTCTTTGATTACGGCAATGCCTTTCTATTGGAAGTTTCCCGTGCGGGCGGTGATGTAATGGCCAAAAACAACATTGATTTCAGATATCCGTCTTACGTTCAGGATATTTTGGGACCCATGTGTTTTGATTACGGATTTGGCCCCTTCCGATGGGTCTGCACTTCGGGCAATCCGGAAGACCTTCAAAAAACGGATGCCATTGCCCTTGAAGTGATGAAAAAGATAAAATCCGAAGCGCCCGAAGAAATCCAACAGCAAATGCAGGACAATATCAAATGGATTTCGGAAGCGGAACAGAACAAATTGGTGGTAGGTTCGCAAGCTCGAATCCTCTATGCCGATGCCGAGGGGCGAAGCAAGATTGCAGATGCCTTCAATACGGCCATTGCCAAGGGGGAAATCAGTGCTCCTGTAGTTTTGGGACGCGACCATCACGATGTAAGCGGAACAGATTCGCCCTTTCGAGAAACCAGTAACATTTACGATGGCAGCAAGTTTACCGCCGATATGGCCATTCAGAATGTGATTGGCGACAGCTTTAGGGGAGCCACTTGGGTGTCCATCCATAATGGTGGCGGCGTTGGCTGGGGCGAAGTGATCAATGGTGGATTTGGCATGGTGCTGGATGGTTCCAAAGAGGCATCAAACCGATTAAAGAAAATGCTGTTTTTTGATGTGAACAATGGGATTTCCCGAAGAAGTTGGGCAAGGAACAAAGAAGCCCGTTTTGCCATTGAACGAGAAATGGAACGCACCCCAAATTTAAAGGTAACTTTGCCCTATCTTGTGGAGACCGATATGTTGGACGACCTTTTTTAATGTGATGAAACACTACACTCCCCCGAAAAAAGACCTTTGGACCGGAAGAATCTCCAATAAGTGGCTGTATTTGCACGAAAAAGTGCATTGCACCCCCTTGGAAGAGCTTCCAGAGGCACAGAAAAAATCCATTGCCCTATTGGGTTATGCCTGCGACGAGGGCGTACGCCGAAACCAAGGTCGTGTCGGAGCTGTTGAGGGGCCCGATGTCATCAAAAGCAGTTTGTCCAAAATGCCCAACCATTTGGGGAGCAATGTGCTTTTGCACGATGTTGGTTCGGTGGTTTGCAGCGATGGCGACATGGAGTCTGCCCAAAATCAGCTTACCGAAGCTGTCAAGACCTTATTGGAGAAAAAACAGTTCCCTATTGTTTTAGGGGGCGGACACGATATGGCCTATGGCCATTATAACGGCATCAAAAAGTATCTGGACGCCAAAAAAGAAGGACAGACCATCGGCATCATCAATTTTGATGCACATTTTGATTTGCGGAAAAACACGGAGCAAAGTAACTCGGGTACCCCGTTTTATCAGATAGCGAAAGACTGCGAAAAAGAAGGCCTTGATTTTAATTACCTCTGCCTCGGCATCCGAAAAGATGCCAATGATAGAAGTCTTTTTCAAACGGCCAGAGATCTGGATGTCATTTATGTGATGAACGACACCTTTCAAATTCCTTTGCTAGAAGAAATCACCACTTGGATCAATGCGTTTGCCAAAAATGTGGACCATATTTACGTGACCATCGATTTAGATGGGTTCTCTTCTGCTTATGCTCCTGGGGTCAGTGCCTCTTCTCCAATGGGCTTTAGCCCATATATGGTTTTGGAATGTTTAAAAACGATTATCGGCTCTGGAAAATTGATCAGTCTGGATATTGCCGAGATGAACCCGAAATATGATATCGATGGGCAAACGGCAAAATTGGCCGCTTCGCTGGTACATCATGTGGCGCATGCTGTTTCGGGAAGTTGACGATACTTATTGGTCATTCCGAGCCAAGCAAAAAATCTTATAGGGCGACAAAGTGTGGTTTGACACGAATTGCACGAATTACCAAAAATACTTTGTTATTTGTCAGGTCGAGCACAGTCGAGAGGTCTTATTGCAACAATTCAGAAGGAAAGGATTCCGACCTGCGTCGGAATTAGTTCAACCATCAATTTTGAACTTGATTCAAAATTGGGTTTCACAAACAAAAAAAGCCTTCCAAAAGGAAAGCCTTTCATTGGCGAGCATCGGTTTGATGCTTCAACCTGATTCCAATCATCGCGACTGAAATCCAACACAACAGTACAAAGATAGGATGATTTTTCGGAAAAAATAACAGCAAGGGTTGTTGATATTTATTTTTTGGATTATTTCCATTTTATAGGAATATTTCCATAATTTAGCTTTCCTTCAACTGAACAATGGAAAAAACGATTTTGCATCTTGACTTGGATACTTTTTATGTATCCGTGGAACGCATCATCAATACAGAGCTTAAGAACAAGCCCTTATTGGTGGGCGGCACCAGTGACCGTGGCGTAGTGGCGGCTTGCAGTTACGAGACCCGTGGTTTTGGTGTGCATTCCGGCATGCCCATGAAAATGGCCAAGGAACTTTGCCCCGAAGCCGTGGTCATTCGTGGAAACGCAGGCACCTACAGCAAATATTCGGATGTGGTCACGGAGATTATCAAAGAACATGTACCTGTTTTCGAAAAATCGAGCATTGACGAGTTCTACGCCGACCTCTCGGGCATGGACCGTTTTTTTGGTTGCTACAAATATGCCACGGAAATGCGCCAGAAAATCATTAGGGAAACGGGACTGCCCATTTCGTTTGGGTTATCGGTGAACAAAGTGGTTTCCAAAGTGGCCACCAACGAAGCCAAACCCAACAATCAGCTCAAAATCGATTTTGGTCTGGAAAAGCCTTTTTTGGCCCCACTTTCCATCAAAAAAATACCCATGGTGGGCGATAAAACCTATCAAACCCTTCGAAACTTGGGCATACGGCAGGTAAAGACCATTCAAGATATGCCCATGGACATTATGCAAAGGGTATTGGGTGCCAACGGTAGACTCATCTGGAAACGGGCCAATGGGATAGACAACACCCCCGTAATCCCATTCCACGATAGAAAATCCATTTCCAACGAACGGACTTTTGACCGAGACACCATCGATGTCATCAAACTAAGGGGTATTTTGATTGCCATGACCGAAAACTTGGCCTACCAACTACGGAGGGGCGATAAGTTAACGGCTTGTATTGCCGTAAAAATCCGGTATTCCGATTTCAACACCTATTCCAAACAATCGCGGATTCCATACACGAGTGCAGACCACACCCTCATACCAAAAATATTGGAACTGTTCGACTCGCTGTACAACAAACGGATGTTGGTCCGTCTCATCGGGATTCGGTTCAGCCATTTGGTATCGGGCAACTACCAGATCAACCTTTTCGAAGATACCGAAGAAACCCTGAACCTATACCAAGCCATGGATCATGTCCGTAATCGGTTTGGAAGTCGAAGTGTGCTACGCGCCTCTGCCATGGGAGCAAAGACCATTGGGAGTATGCACAACCCTTTTAACGGGGAACCGCCCGTAGTTTTGGCACATCGAAAACAGTAATCAGACTTGAGACCGCTACGCTGTCAGACACAAGATACAAGACGGCTCTCTGGATGCAAGCTAAGTTTAAATCTAGAGGTTTTTACAAGTCGGTCTCGTATCTCGACTACGCCTGTCTGCCGACAAAGGCAGGCTCGATATGACAGTCAAACCTGATAATTGGACATTGATAATTGATAACTGACAATTGTATTTAAACTGCCACACATATTACAGTTTACGGTTCGGGACCTTCTCGGAGGTGGAGCTATTGCAATTGGCCGAACAGAACCATGTAACCCAACTGGTGCTTACGGACATCAACAATACCTCAGCGGGATTGAATTTTGCTCGGAAAGCACCGGAATTTGGCATCAAACCCATTTTGGGCATCGATTTTAGGAACAGAGTGCTCCCCTGCTTTATCGGGATTGCACAAAACAACGAAGGGTATCTGGAACTGAACGATTTTTTGTCCCAACACCTTCACCATGGATTGAAGATTCCCCATCGGGCACCAGCTTTTAAGAATGCGTTTGTGGTATATCCGTTTGAACAGGTACTGCTCAACGAACTGGATAATTTTCAGGAGCATGAGTTTGTGGGAATCTCCATCAAGGACTTGCGAAGGCTTCCCTTTTCCAAATTGGCATCGCTCACCCATAAATTGGTGGTACAGCAGCCTGTTACCTTCCGGAACAAACAGGATTTTAACGCTCACCGATTGCTCAGGGCCATCGACAACAACGTACTGCTGAGCAAACTTCCAAAGGAAGAGGAGGCCAGCGAGGAAGAAAAAATGTATCCTATCCAGAATCTGGCTGCGGCATTTTCGGAGTTCCCCTTTATTCTGGAAAACACGGAAAAACTACTCAACAAGTGCAGTATCCATTTTGATTTTTCCAAGGACAGAAAACCCCAAAACCTGAAAACCTATTTGGGAAGTGTGGAAGAAGATGAACAACTCTTGGACCAACTCTGTGCCGAGGGACTCCCCTATCGGTATGAAGAAGTGAACGATTCCATCAAAAACCGATTGAACAAGGAATTGGAACTCATCAAAAAAATGGGTTTCGTTTCCTACTTTTTGATCAATTGGGATATTGTTTCCGAAGCAAGACGAAGAGGTTTCTTTTATGTAGGCCGAGGCAGTGGTGCCAACAGCATCGTTGCTTACTTGCTCCGCATCACAGACGTGGACCCTATGGAGCTCGATTTATATTTTGAGCGGTTCATCAACCTTTACCGGGCCAATCCGCCCGACTTTGATATCGATTTTTCGTGGAAAGATCGCCCTGCCATGACCGAATACATCTTCGAGCGCTTTGAACACGTGGCCCTGCTCGGCACCTATGTCACTTTTAAGGAGCGGGGCGTTATCAGAGAATTGGGCAAAGTGTTCGGACTCCCGCCACAGGACATTGATTTTTTGCTGGCGGGAAGATATGATTTCGACCAACTGGACCATGTGTCCAAACTCGTACTGAAATATGGCAGCTTGCTCAAGGGCAAACCCAATTATTTAAGCATTCACGCTGGCGGAATTTTGATCAGCGACAAACCTTTACATTGGTTTTCGGCTACCCATTTACCGCCAAAGGGATTTCCCACTACCCAATATGATATGGTCATCGCCGAAGATGTTGGCCTGTACAAGTTTGATATTCTGGGGCAGCGTGGTTTGGGCAAAATCAAGGAAGCGTTGGAGATTGTTGCTTACAATCAACCTGAAAAATATGGCGATATCGACATCCATGACATCAAAGGGTTTAAAAAAGACCCCGTCATCAACAACTTGATCAAGACCGCACAATGTATGGGCTGTTTTTATGTGGAATCGCCCGCCATGCGCATGCTACTCAAAAAACTTCAAGTTGACAACTATCTGGGTTTGGTGGCCGCCAGTTCCATCATCCGTCCCGGTGTGGCCAAAAGCGGTATGATGCGGGAATATATTCTGCGCCATCGCAATAAGGGCCGAACCGAGGAAAAGGCTCATCCCGTGATGTTGGAGATTATGCCGGACACCTACGGGGTGATGGTCTACCAAGAAGATGTAATCAAAGTGGCCCACCATTTTGCCGGTCTGGACCTTGGTGAGGCCGATGTACTCCGCAGGGGCATGAGTGGTAAGTTTCGTTCGCGGGAGGAATTCCAAAAAGTACAGGACAAGTTCATTTCCAATTGTAGAAAAAAGGGCTACGCGGAATCCCTCATCTCGGAAATTTGGAACCAAGTGGCCAGCTTTGCAGGCTATGCTTTTGCCAAGGGGCACTCTGCCTCCTATGCCGTGGAGAGCTATCAAAGTTTATTTTTGAGAGCCTATTTTCCCTTGGAATATATGGTGGCCGTACTCAATAATGGCGGCGGGTTCTACCGTTCGGAATTCTATGTGCACGATGCCCGTATGATGGGTGCGACCATTCATCCGCCCTGTGTGAACAAAAGCATGATTGTCAACCGTATTTACGGCAAGCACATTTATTTGGGAATGATGTACCTCCGTGACCTGGAGAGCAGGGTCATGGAACGCATCCTAAAAGAGCGGATGCTCCACGGAAGTTTTTCCTCTTTGGAAGACTTCTTGGACCGCGTGTTCATCCGAATGGAGCAACTTTCCATCCTCATCCGTATCGATGCGTTTCGGTTTACGGGAATCAACAAGCACGAACTGCTCTGGAAAGCCCACTTGATGCTCTCCAAGAACGACCGACTGGAACACCCGAAGCTTTTTCCGCCAAGACATCAAAAATTTCAGATGCCCCAGCTCAACACCACAACATTGGAGACCGCCTTTGAACAATGGGAACTTTTGGGCTTCTGTCTCTGCAGTCCTTTTGAACTGTTGGAAGAGCCACCAAAAAACAGCAACGGACAAAAAGACTTGGAACGGTACCTCAACAAGTACATCGATATTTATGGGTATTTGGTCACGGTAAAAAACACCTCCACCCATCACGGCAAGCGCATGCACTTTGCCACTTTGGTAGACCAGCACGGCGAAGTCTTTGATACGGTACTCTTTCCGCCCGTTGCCGCCAAATACTATTTTAGGGGCAAGGGCATTTACCGATTTTATGGTAAAGTCGTGGAAGAATTTGGGTTTCTAAGTATCGAAGTCATCAAAATGAAGAAAGAAAATTACGTCCAAGACCCTAGATATGCCGATATGAGGATGAGCAAAAAGCTATTTGATTCGAAGAAGTGAACGGAATACCGTAACTTACGAGGACGAATTATTCCAATACATGAAAATCAGAATCAAAGGGAATTCCATACGATTTAGATTGACCCAAAGTGAGGTAAAACAACTATCCGAAACAGGTTCCATCGGGGAAACCACTGAATTGGGAGAAAACGTTTTCCGGTATCAGGTCAAGCTGATGCCAGAAGCAAATGAACTACAGGCATCCTATACTAATCACACCATACTGTTGATGGTTCCGGAAACTGATGGAAAAAATTGGTTCCACGAAAACAGGGTCGGTTTTGAACATGAAATGACTCTTCCCAAAGGGAAAAAGCTGCATCTGTTATTGGAAAAAGACTTTACTTGCCTTGAGAATCGGGCGGAAGACCAGTCGGACAATTATCCCAATCCAAAATTGCAACACTGACCATAATGGAGAACGAAACAAAACGCAACATTTCCCTTACCGGGGACATTAAATTTACTGGGCTCCGCCTCAAAGAACCCATGGAGACCTCAGCTGGACTTCTGGGCGTAAAGGAAGCCCTACGCCACGGATTTAAGGAAATGGGGATAGTGCGTTCCATGCGCAGTTTGTTGGAAATGAACCAGGAGGACGGTTTTCGCTGCCCCAGTTGTGCCTGGCCCGTTCCCGAAAATCCTTCAAAAATTGCGGAATATTGTGAAAATGGGGCAAAAGCCCTGGCCGATGAAGCCACAAGGGAACACATAGGCGCCGACTTTTTTGCGGAACATTCCGTAGAGGAACTTTCCCGACTCAGCGATTTTGAACTCAACAAATTAGGACGCATCGTTGAACCGATGGTCTTAAGACCAAATAGTGTCCATTACGAGGCCATTTCATGGCAAGATGCCTTTGAATTGATTTCGGAGCAACTCCATGAACTCAAGGACCCGAACGAAGCGATTTTTTATACCTCCGGTAGGTCTAGCAATGAGGCTGCCTACCTCTATGGCATGTTTGCCCGCGCTTTTGGCACCAACAACATGCCCGATTGCTCCAATATGTGCCATGAATCATCAGGGGTGGCACTGTCCGAGACCTTGGGCATTGGCAAGGGCTCGGTAACATTGGACGACCTCTATGGTGCGGAGGTGATTTTAGTCGTAGGGCAAAATCCTGGGACCAATCACCCGAGAATGCTATCCGCCTTGGAAAAATGCAAAAAGAATGGCGGCAAGGTCATCAGCATCAACCCCTTGGCCGAAACAGGATTGGTCAACTTTAAAAATCCACAAAGCGTTTCCGACATGTTGGGCAACGGACAGCCCATTGCCGACATTCACTTACCTGTCAAAATCAATGAGGATGTGGCATTGGCCAAATTGATCTTAAAAAAACTGGTGGCGTTGGATGCCAAAAACCACAATGTTCTTGACCATGAATTTATCGTGGAATACGTGGATGGATATGATGAGTTGTTGAACGATTTGGATCGCTACGATGTGGAGACCCTTCAACGCAGGAGTGGGGTTTACATGCACAAAATTGACAAGGTAGTGGAGCTGTTGGCCGAAAACTCCAAAATCGTCATCTGTTGGGCCATGGGAATCACCCAGCACAAGAATGCGGTGGACTGCATTAAGGAATACGTGAACATTTTACTGCTCAAAGGAGCCGTGGGCAAACCCTTTGCAGGAACTTGTCCCGTGAGAGGGCACAGCAATGTGCAAGGGGACCGCTCCGTGGGCATCATGCACTACGTTAACAAGAGGTTGAACAAAAAAATCCAAGAACATCTCAACTTTGATCCTCCCACCGAAAAAGGGTATGACACTGTGGAGGCCATCGAGGCAATGCACGAAAAAAAGGCAAAGGTCTTTATTTGTTTGGGCGGTAATTTTGTGATGGCGGCTTCGGACACCAAATACACTGCCGAGGCTGTGCAAAATTGTGAGTTAACGGTACAAATCAGCACCAAACTGAATCGAAGTCATTTGATTACGGGCAAAACTGCATTGGTATTGCCCACATTTGGTCGTTCTGAAAAAGATGAAAAAAATGGTGAGCTGCAATTTTTGACCATGGAAAGCAGCACGGGCAAAGTTAGGCAGAGCAAGGGCCTGTTAAAACCTGCTTCGGAGCATATCAAAAGTGAGCCAGAGATTATTGCGCTCTTGGCACACACCTATTTTAGGGGCAATCATTCCATGAACTGGTATGAATTAGGTCAGGATTACAACCTTATCCGAAAATTGATTGATAAAACCGTAAAAGGATTTGATAACACCAGCGAACGATCGAAGGGTTTCGGCTACTATTTGCCCAACAATGTCCGTAAACGGGACTTTAGGATGCTTCCCAATGGCATGGCACAATTGTCCATTACCCCCTTGCCAGACCACGAATTGCAAGCAAATGAGTTATTATTGATGACCATTCGTTCCCATGACCAATTCAATACCACGATTTATGGGTTGAACGACCGATACCGCGGCATCCACAACGAACGTCGTGTGGTTTTTATGAACAAAGAGGATATGGTCGAAAAGGGATTGGAACAATTGGATGTGGTCAACCTGCATAGCCATTATGACGGCATCCAACGAACTGCTGAAAAATTCTTGGTGGTGACTTACGATATCCCCAGGGGAAATATAGCCGCCTATTTTCCAGAAACGAATATGTTGGTACCCCACAACCATTTTGCGGACAAAAGTCAGACACCGATTAGTAAGTCCATAAGGGTAACGGTAGAAAAAATTTCGTGATTTGTTTCCTTATTTGAAGGCTTGAATCCCCGTAATATCTGCACCGGTGATCAACAAATGGATATCGTGCGTACCTTCATAAGTAATCACACTTTCCAAGTTCATCATGTGGCGCATGATGCTGTACTCCCCAGTGATGCCCATTCCACCCAAAACCTGTCTTGCCTCACGAGCAATTTTGATGGCCATTTCCACATTGTTCCGTTTGGCCATGGAAATTTGTGCCGTGGTTGCCCTGCCTTCGTTTTTGAGCTGTCCCAAACGAAATGCCAATAATTGCGCTTTAGTGATTTCGGTAATCATTTCGGCCAATTTTTTTTGCTGAAGCTGATACGCCGCAATCGGTTTCCCGAACTGTTCGCGTTCCTTGGCATAGCGTAATGCGGTATCGTAACAATCCATAGCGGCACCAATCGCTCCCCAAGCAATGCCATAGCGGGCAGAGTCCAAACAGCCCAACGGCGCTCCCAGACCATTTTTGCCCGGCAAGAGATTTTCTTTGGGCACTTTTACATTGTCAAAAATAAGTTCGCCTGTGGCAGAAGCACGTAGCGACCATTTGTTATGTGTCTCCGGTGTTGAAAAACCTTCCATTCCCCGTTCCACAATCAATCCATGAATTCGACCTTCCTCATTTTTGGCCCACACTACGGCCACATCGGCAAATGGTGAATTGGAAATCCAAAGTTTGGCACCGTTGAGCACATAGTGGTCGCCAGCATCCTTAAACTTGGTTTCCATTCCCCCAGGATTGGAACCATGGTTGGGTTCGGTAAGTCCAAAACAGCCCATCCATTCCCCTGTTGCCAACTTGGGCAAATATTTTTTACGTTGTTCTTCGGTACCATAAGCAAATATGGGATACATGACCAATGAGGATTGCACGGAAGCTGTGGAACGAACCCCACTATCGCCACGTTCTATCTCCTGCATGATCAATCCATAACTGATTTGATCCAGACCTGCTCCACCATATTCTTCGGGGATATAGGGACCAAAAGCCCCGATTTCGGCCAATCCACCAATAATCTGTTTGGGGAATTCCGCCCTTTGGGCATAGTCCTCAATAATGGGGGATATATCGCGCTTCACCCATTGGCGGGCAGAATCGCGGACCAGTTTATGTTCCTCGGAAAGTAAATCATCTAAGTTGTAGTAATCTGGAGCTTCAAATAAGTCGGGCTTCATCTAAATTCAATTTTTAGTAAATATAACATTTCATTGGCTCATTGTTACATTTTCAAATAAAATGCTTGGGTCAATTTGATGTATGCTTCGGTATATTGGTGTCTGTCGTTTTCAATGATCAGGGAATCTATCTGAGGTTCGGAATTTTTAAAGCTAAATTCCATCAAACTTCTTTTAAAATCGGTCTCTGGATTTCCCTTCACTCTTGTAATTCGAGTTGGGAACAAACCAACCTTTTGGGCCAATTTTGTAAATCGCTGTTCTTCCTTAAAAGGAATGATTACAGCGAAGATCCCTTTCTCCGTCAACAACTGGACCGAACCCTGCACCAATTCCTCGAACGGCAACGAATTGTTCTGGCGGGCTTTATCCCGAGCCTCATCCCCACTGGCAACATCTTCCGAATAAAAGGGTGGATTGGAAACTATCAAATCGTAAGGCTCGTCCATTTCATCCACAAACTCATCAAAACCGGCATGATAACAGAACAGTCTGTCTCCCCAGGGTGAAGCCTCAAAATTGGCCACGCATTGCTCGTAGGCATCATCATCCAACTCTATGGCATCTATGGTCCCAGCAAATGAACGCTGGGCCAATTGCAGAGCAATAAGTCCCGTTCCGGCACCTATATCCAAAATAGTTGCGGGATGATGGTCCAAAGAGGCCCAAGCTCCCAACAAAACGCCGTCGGTCCCCACCTTCATGGCGCATCGGTCTTGGTGAATGGAAAATTGTTTGAATTGGAACGGTTTCATGTGCCCAAATATACGTTGATCGATTGGACCAAAAATCGCATCCGTCAGATCAGAAGGGGCATTCGTCAGATCAGAAGGGGCATCCGTCAATTGAGGGCAAATTTATTCTTGCGATTATAGTTACTTGCCGAATTATTAACCGGGGAGAAGCCCCATTTAAAATCATTACCAATTTTATTAAACTTTTGATTATGAAGAAAATCATTTTTGCATTCCTACTTATGCTAGCTGTAGTTCAGGTACAAGCACAAGAAAAAAACAAATTCCGAGTAGGCCTTGATGCTGGATACACTATTCCAGATGGTGGTGGTGGCGTCCTAATTGCCATTGAACCAAAGTACAATATCGCTGACAATATGAGTATTGGTCTAAGGTATGAATCCGCAGCAATGGCCAAGAATGTAACCTCAGATGGTTTCTCCATTGAAGGTAGTTTGGCAGCAAGTGGAACCATCTCTGGAACATTTGATTACTATTTTAACTCAGGAAGCTCATCCTTTGCCCCTTTTATGGGAGCAGGTGTAGGTTACAGCTCTTTGGCTAATATTGGCTTTGATGAACTAGGACCGGATAGCGAAGAATTTGAGCTTGATGGAAAGTTTGGTGGATTAATTCGTGCTGGTTTTGAACTTGGCAAATTGCGTTTGGCTGCAAGCTATAATCTTATTGGCAAGTCTGACTTGGGAGAAGGCGCAGAAGTTAAAAACTCCTATCTGGGCATATCACTTGGTTTCTACCTAGGTGGCGGCAAGTGGAAAAAGTAAATTTTCATTGCTTTCGATTGTAAGAGGGGAGGCCAAGTTGCCTCCTTTCTTTTTTCTAGCTCAGATACAACTCCACCAAACCTTCGGGTGTCCTTACATGGATAGTTTTATTTTCCCGATCTACTTTGGTGATGATTTCATCGGTGATGGGAATAAAAAGTTCTTTGTCCCCTTTTTTGACTTCAAACAAATCTTGTGATGCATTGTCGTTTACGGAAGCAATAACCCCGATATCTCCATGAACCTCATCCATTAACGAAAAACCAATGACCTCGTGGTAATAAAACTTATTGCCGCTAAGCTGGGGCAACATCGTCAAGGGAAGGTACAGTTCAGACCCGATTAACTTATCTGCCGAAGACTCGTCCTTCACCTCTTCGAAATCGATACGCAACAGGTTGGATTTGTGCAATCGACATCTATCAATAAAAAATGGAATCAGGTTGTTTCCCAACGAAACAAGCACTGATTCCAAATTCTCGTAGATTTCGGGCTCGTCGGTATCCAATTTGACCAATACCTCGCCCTTAAAGCTGTATTTTGAAACGACTTTGCCCAGGTAGAAGCAGTCTTCCTTGCGCATCGTCCTACGTTTCTATTCTTCTTTGGCAGCCTCTTCCTCGGCAGCAGGAGCTTCTTCGGCAGGTGCTTCAGCTGCAGTTTCCTCTGCAGCAGCTTCCGTAGTTTCTTCGGCAGCTTCCTCTGCTACTTCCTCTTCAGGTTGTGCGGCAGCGATTCGCTTCTCGTTTGCCTCTTTTTCAGCTTCCAACGCTTTGGCCTTAGCCTCAGCTTCGGCTTTGCTCAAACCATCTTTCTTGGCTTGGATGGCATTTTCTTTCTCGGTTACCCAAGCATTGAATTTTTCTTCAGCCTGCTCTTCGGTCAATGCTCCTTTACGAACACCGCCCAACAAGTGGTGCTTCAACAAAACACCTTTGTATGAAAGAATGGCTCTGGCCGTATCGGTTGGCTGTGCACCATTTTGCAACCATTTTACGGTTCCGTCGATATCTAGGTTAATGGTAGCTGGATTGGTGTTTGGATTGTAAGTTCCCAATTTTTCCAAGTACTTACCATCTCTTTTGGCTCTTACATCTGCGGCAACTACCCAATAGAATGGTTTACCTTTTTTACCGTGTCTCTGAAGTCTAATTTTAACTGGCATATCACATTAATTTGTAGGGTGCCCGACCCTGGTTATTAATTCTTTTTTTACGGCTTATCATTTAAGCGGGTGCAAATATACACTTATTTGTTTATAGCCCAGCGTTTCAAACAAAAAAAGTTAAATGACTTTAACAACTGGGCACCAACACGTTAAACCTTTGATAAACCCGGTCTAATATTTGTTATTCCACTGATAATCTGTAGTTTATATAAGGAAGTCATCGAGAGTCGGTGACCGATAACCGATAAAATGAAGATAGATTATGAAGTACACTGTAGAAATGTCGAACAAATTGAACGAACTTTTGGAAAGAACCTATGATGCTGAAAAAGGATTTAAACAAGCAGCCGAAAAGGTAGACAATACAACCATTAAACAATTTTTCATGGATAGCGCCAAGCAGCGTTACAATTTTGGCCAAGAGCTAAAATCGGAAATACGCTCGTTTGGACAAGCCCCTGAAAAAGGCGGAAGCGCAAAAGGAACTTTGCACCGTTCCTGGATAGATTTTAAATCACTGTTTACGCAAAACAACGAAGAAGCTATGCTGGAAGAAGTGCACCGCGGGGAGAAAGAGGCTATTGCCACTTATAACGATATCCTCCACGATAAAGACTTTGTGTTGCCACCATCCACCGAAAGCTTACTGATGCGTCATAGAAACGCCATCAGGGAGACCTTGGAGACGGCAAACATATTTGAAACAGCAGTATCGTAATTCCAAAAGTCAATAGATACCAACAGAAGAAAAAGTCGGGAAACATCCCGACTTTTTTTAGTTAATAACTCCTCACAACTCTTTTTTACCAAATCTATCTTCTTCCGTAATTTTAGCTACTCTTTTTTTGACCCGAGACCGATAGCTTATGTATTTGATCTTTGATACGGAGACCACAGGTTTGCCCAAACGCTGGGATGCCCCCATTACCGATACTGACAACTGGCCAAGATGCGTACAAATAGCATGGCAGTTGCACGATGAACTCGGTAATTTAATTGAGCACCAAGACTTCTTGGTGAAACCAGAAGGGTTCAACATTCCCTACGAATCAGAACAGATACATGGTATTTCCACCGCTTTGGCCGTAGAAAAGGGCACCCCTTTAAACGAGGTTTTGGAAGCTTTCAATCACGCGCTCCGGCAGACTAAGTTTGTGGTGGGTCAAAATGTGGGATTCGACATTAATATTATGGGTTGTGAATTCCATCGCGAAGGATTGGAAAGTCCACTAACTTCCCTTCCTGTTTTGGACACCTGTACCGAACATACCGCGGAACTCTGTAAGATTCCCGGAGGACGTGGCGGTAAATTCAAATTGCCGACCCTTACCGAACTCCATGAGTTTTTGTTCGGGGAACCCTTTGCCGAAGCGCATAATGCAACGGCCGACGTGGAAGCGACGACCCGTTGCTTTTTGGAACTGGTACGAAAAAAACAGTACTCCCACCAAGAACTCGATGTTCAGCCAGATTATTTTGAGCGATTCTCGGAGGCCAATCCACAGGAAATCGAACTCATCGGTTTAAAGCACATCAACCTAAAGGCCGCATCAAAAGAAATTGCCGATGCCCTTTGGGCAGAGGATACGGGTGGCGTTTCAGACGAGGAAATCCAAGAAAATGTGGAAACATTGGAAGACGAACCCTTTGTTCATCTGCACAACCATTCCCAATTCTCGGTGCTCCAATCCACCATCAACATCAAAGATTTGGTCAAGGCCACGGCCAATCATGGCATGCCCGCCGTTGCCCTTACCGACCACGCCAATATGATGGGGGCCTTTCACTTTGTGAAAGAAGTGATGGCGCACAACAAGGCGGTAAAAGCCAAAAATGAAGAACTTATTGCCAATGGCGAGCGGCCCACCGAAAAAGAGATTACGCCCATTGTGGGTTGCGAATTCTACGTTTGTGAGGACCACACCAATAAAAATGTAAAGGACTACGGGCATCAGATCGTGTTGTTGGCCAAAAACAAAAAAGGATATCACAATTTGGCCAAAATGTCCTCCATAGCCTATACCAATGGTTTTTATTATGTACCTAGAATCGACAAAAAGGTCATAGAGCAATACAAGGAAGATGTAATTGCACTTACCGGAAACCTGTATGGCGAAGTACCCAACAAAATTCTCAATGTTGGGGAAAAACAGGCGGAAGAAGCCCTTTTGTGGTGGAAAGAGCAATTTGGGGATGATTTTTACATCGAAATCATGCGCCACGGGCAAGAGGACGAGGACAGGGTGAACCAAGTGCTGGTGCGCATGGCCAAAGACCATAACATTAAGCTGGTGGCCACGAACAACACCTATTATTGTGACAAAAAAGACGCCGAGGCCCACGATATTCTACTCTGTGTAAAGGACGGTGAAAAGCAATCCACTCCCATCGGCCGTGGAAGAGGTTACCGTTACGGGCTACCCAACCAAGAGTACTATTTTAAGTCATCCGATGAGATGAAGGAACTCTTCAAGGACCTACCAGAAGCCATTCTCAACATCAAGGAAATTGTGGACAAGGTGGAGCCCTATGACCTTGCGAGCGATATCTTGCTACCCAAATTCAGTATTCCGGAGGAATTTAAAGACCCTCAAGACGACATTGACGGGGGCAATCGAGGCGAGAATGCCTATCTGCGGCACATTACCTACAAAGGTGCCGAAAAGCGGTACGGGGAACTCACCGACGAAATTAGGGAACGGATAGACTTCGAATTGGAAATCATCAAAAATTCGGGATATCCGGGATACTTTTTGATTGTTGAGGATTTTATCCGCGAAGCTAGGAATATGGACGTATCCGTTGGTCCGGGAAGGGGGTCCGCAGCAGGTTCGGTAGTGGCCTACTGTTTGACCATTACCAACATCGACCCCTTGAAGTATGACCTACTTTTTGAGCGGTTCTTGAATCCGGACAGGGTTTCCATGCCCGATATCGATATTGACTTTGATGATGAAGGCCGTAGTCGAGTGATGGATTATGTGATCAACAAATACGGAGCCAACCAAGTGGCGCAGATCATTACGTACGGTACCATGGCGGCCAAATCGTCCATTCGCGATACTGCACGTGTTTTGGACCTGCCTTTAGGTGATGCCGACCGTATTGCGAAGTTGATTCCCAACATGTCCAAACTCAATAAAATTTTTGGGGTAGACGAAGCAGATTTAAAGAAGAAATTCCGGTCTGAAGAACTGGAAAAAGTCCACGAGCTACTCAACATTGCAGAAACCGACGATTTGGAGGGTCAGACCGTAAAAATGGCCCGTGTGCTCGAAGGTTCGTTGCGAAATACAGGAATCCACGCCTGTGGGGTAATCATCACCCCAGACGATATTACCAATTTTGTGCCCGTATCCGTAGCCAAGGATTCCGATCTGTACGTCACCCAATTCGACAACTCCGTAGTGGAAAGTGCCGGACTGTTGAAAATGGATTTCTTGGGCCTAAAAACCTTGACCCTTATCAAGGACACGGTTAAGATTGTGAAGGCACGTACGGGAATTGATTTGGTGCCCGATGATTTTCCGCTGGATGATGAAAAAACATACGAACTGTTCCAACGTGGTGATACGGTAGGGATATTCCAATACGAATCCCCCGGAATGCAAAAGCACATGAAAAACCTAAAGCCTACGGTTTTTGATGACCTCATCGCCATGAATGCCCTGTACCGCCCGGGACCCATGGAATACATTCCCAGCTTTATTGCCCGTAAGCACGGAGAGGAGGAAATCACCTACGACCTTCCCGAAATGGAGGAGTACTTAAAGGAAACCTACGGGATTACCGTTTACCAAGAGCAGGTGATGTTGCTTTCACAAAAATTGGCAGGTTTTTCCAAAGGTGATGCCGATGTTTTGCGAAAAGCCATGGGTAAAAAGATTTTTGCCCTGCTGGAAAAACTAAAGCCACAGTTCTTGGATGGCGGCGAAAAAAATGGCCACCCACGTGATGTGCTCGAAAAAATATGGAAGGACTGGGAAGCCTTTGCCTCCTATGCTTTCAACAAGAGTCACTCTACCTGCTACGCCTATATCGCGTACCAAACGGCCTATTTAAAGGCCCACTACCCTGCCGAATACATGGCCGCCGTGCTGTCCAACAACATGAACGACATCAAGCAGGTCACCTTCTTTATGGAGGAATGTAAACGTATGGGGCTTGAGGTTTTGGGTCCGGACGTGAACGAATCCTACTATAAATTCGCCGTAAACAAGGATAATGCGGTGCGATTTGGTATGGGCGCCATCAAAGGTGTGGGGCGTTCGGCCGTCGAGACCATTGTGGAAAACCGTAAAAAGGACGGTCCTTACAGATCTATATTTGATTTGGCAAAGCGGGTGGACTTACGTGCCGCCAACAAAAAAGCGTTTGAGAACCTGGCCCTTGCCGGAGGGTTCGATTCCTTCGGAGATACACACCGGGCTCAGTACTTCCATGATGATGGTGATGGCATTTCCTTTTTGGAGAAGGCCGTGAAGTACGGTTCCAAGTTCCAAGAGAATCAAAATTCATCGCAAGTGAGTCTATTTGGCGAGGCAAGCGAGGTACAGATTCCAGAACCCATTGTTCCGCCTTGCGAAGAATGGGGCACAATGGAAAAATTGCGCCGTGAAAAGGAAGTAGTAGGCATCTATATTTCGGGCCACCCCTTGGATGATTTCAAAAAGGAAATCAAGGCCTTTTGCAAGAATACGGTATCGGATTTTTCACGTTTGGAGGAGCATGTGAACCGTGAACTTACGGTTGCCGGGGTAATCACCGACGTTCAGCACCGGGTCTCCAAAAACGGTAAAGGTTGGGGGCTCTTCACCTTGGAAGATTATAACGATTCCTACGAATTGCGCATTTTTGGCGAAGAATACTTAAAGTTCCGTCATTTTTTAATGATCAATTCCTTTGTGCATGTGAGAGCCTTTGTTCGCGAAGGTTGGGTCAACCGGGAAACAGGCAAAAAGGGTGAACCTCGGCTTCAATTCAACGATTTCAAGCAGCTTCAGGACGTGATGGATGCCTTTGCCAAGAAACTGACCATCAAACTGAACATAGACCGTTTGCAAGAGCAACGTATTCAAACCTTAAAAAACACCTTGAGAATGCACAAGGGCGACCATCCGATAAGTTTCATCATTTATGAAATGCAGGAAGAAATCAAGCTTAAATTGTCGAGCCGAAAACAGAAAGTGAAGATCAATAGTGAGTTGCTTTCAGAACTGGACGCCCATGAAATCCATTACAAGCTGAACTGACCTATAATGAATGCCAATAGCGCAATAATTAAAACGAATGTGCACAATGTAAGTTAAGTGGGCATTATTTGACTAACTTTGCATAATATTAAAATAAATAAGATGGCACTAGAAATAACAGATGCAACTTTTGACGAAGTAGTTTTAAAAAGTGACAAGCCTGTCCTAGTTGACTTTTGGGCAGCATGGTGCGGGCCTTGTAGAATGGTAGGTCCGATCATTGAAGAAGTTGGACAGGAATACGAGGGCAAAGCTGTTGTAGGTAAGGTAGATGTTGATGCAAACCAACAGTTTGCGGCCAAATACGGCGTTCGTAACATCCCTACCGTATTGGTATTTAAAAATGGCGAGGTGGTGAACCGTCAAGTAGGCGTATCTCCCAAGAAAGTGTACACGGATGCAATCGATGCAGCGTTGTAATAATTGTTTAGATAATGGATTTTAAAAAAGGTTTGGCATTTGCCAAGCCTTTTTTATTTTATCTTCATAGCTAATAATAATTGGTTCTAAGTTTGATTCTAACAAATATTACCTCGAGCGCAGTCGAGAGGTCTATTGTATTTTAGTCATGAACGAGGTCTCGCATCTCGACTGCGCTCGATGTGACAGCTCGACCTGACAACCGTTGATGCTAAATCGAAATCAAACCAATTGCTGTTGAAATGAATTATGGACGTACGGTCGGAACTTAGCAAAGCATATCTCTTCCAAAATTTGGAACTTTTGGCCCATCAGATTGTGGAGGGCTTCATCAGTGGTATCCACAAAAGTCCTTTCCATGGTTTTTCTGCCGAGTTTGCGGAGCACAAGATTTACAATCCTGGGCAGAGCACCAAACACATAGATTGGAAACTGTTCGCCCGAACGGACCGTTTGTACACCAAACGTTTTGAGGATGAGACCAATCTGCGCTGCCACATGATCTTGGACAACTCTACTTCCATGTATTACCCGGAGGTGAAGGACTATGCGCTGGACAACCTCAACAAAATCGGTTTTGGTGTGCTATCCATTGCTGCGTTGATGCAGGTATTAAAAAAACAGCGTGATGCGGTGGGCCTAAGTATTTATTCGGATAGCTATGAGTTCCATGCCTCGGAAAAGAACAGTGAACGGCACTTTCAAATGCTGTATTCCAAATTGAATGAAGTGGTTGCCCATAAAAAACAAAGCCAGACCACCAAAACCTACACCTTTCTCCATCAGATAGCAGAAAAGATACACCGACGAAGTCTACTATTTCTGTTCACGGATATGTTCCAGACAGAAACGGAAGAAGAAAAACTCTTTGAGGCCTTGCGCCATTTAAAATACAACAAGCATTCGGTGGTCCTTTTTCACTTATTGGACCACGAACACGAACTTCGATTTGATTTTGACAATGCCCCCAAACGTTTTGTGGATGTGGAAACGGGTGCCCACATCGATGTTTATGCCGATTCCATTAAAAAGGCCTACTCGGAAAAAGTGTCCGAATACCAAAAGGAGCTCCAGATGAAATGCGCGCAATATCAAATAAAATATGTGGGTGTGGATGTTCGCTCCGACTTCTCACAAGTGTTGAATTCCTTTATGATAGAGCGGCAAAAATTTGGCTAATGCTTTTTTTGAAAAAATGTTTTGCCATATCCGAAATGAGAATGTATATTTGCACTCGCTTTAAAAAAGCATTGAACAAGATTTGAATCCCGCTGTTGCAGGAGTCCCACAAAGATAAAATCATTGGTCTGGTAGTTCAGTTGGTTAGAATACCTGCCTGTCACGCAGGGGGTCGCGGGTTCGAGTCCCGTCCAGACCGCCAACAAAATCAAGCCCTCACAGATGTGAGGGCTTTTTTTATCCTCTTGGGTTAAACATAGGTTAAACAACAACATTTTCTAACACACGTTACAATTTTCTACAAATTGACGTAGGTATTAGAGTAGTTTAGATTCAAATCTTTGCAACCCTGTTGCACCAAAATTCTGTTATCTTTGCATCGTGAGATTTTTGGCAATCATACTATCAACGTACTTCCTGGCGCTCAATGTAGTGCCCTGTAGCGATGCAGGGAATGTTGCAGAGGATTCCCAAGTCGTTGCAACAGTTGATTTTGATGGCGACCACGACCAAGATTGCGAACTATGCTCGCCATTTTGCCAGTGCCATTGTTGTCATGTTCACACAATAGGCTTCGGGCTCACTACCTTTGAGCCTTTCAATCCACTAATTTCGCAAGATAACTTTAACCACTTTGATAGCATAGGCAAGGATATTTCCCTTTCCCTTTTACAACCCCCGCAGGTTTAATTCAGTTTACATAGGATAACTACATCCTGTTTTGAAGTTCCTTACAGGAAATTTCAAGGCCATTTTCGATTTCACGAAAGCATCGTTTCATTTTTAACTGAATTAACACTTGAATCTATGATCAACAGAATCATTGATTTTTCAATCAATAACAAATTTATAATTGGTCTGCTAACCTTGGCGCTTATCGTTGGAGGTATCTATAGCATGACCCAAGTTCCCATTGACGCCGTACCGGATATTACCAATAACCAGGTACAGGTCATCACGCAATCGCCCAATCTGGGCACAGAGGATATCGAACAATTCGTGACCTATCCCATAGAAGTTGCAATGAGCAATCTTCCCGATGTCAAGGAGATCCGTTCGATTTCACGATTTGGGCTTTCCGTGGTAACGGTCGTGTTTGATGATGATATGGGAACCTATCAGCCACGTCAACTAGTTTCCGAGAAACTGACCGAAGTGCGTGAGCAGATTCCCGAAGAACTGGGCCAACCTTCTATGGGACCCATTTCAACTGGCTTGGGGGAAGTATATCAATATACGCTGAAAGTCGAAGCTGGGTTTGAGGACAAATATTCCCTGGCAGATTTGCGCACGATGCAAGACTGGATCGTTCAGCGGCAAATGGCAATGGTCCCGGGGGTTGTTGAAATCAACGCCATCGGCGGAAAAATAAAACAATACGAAGTGGCCCTGGACCCCAATGAACTAAAAGCCATAGGTCTTGCGATCACAGATGTTTACAAAGCCTTGGAAGCGAACAATAAAAATACGGGCGGTGCCTACATCGAGAAAAACCACCAGGCCAACTTCATCCGTGGGGAAGGTTTGGTACGTAACCTTGATGACATCAGAAAAATCATTGTCAAAAATGAAAACGGCCTTCCAATCACGGTAGGTGATGTTGCCGATGTACGCTTCGGCTCTGCTGTGCGCTATGGGGCATTGACACAGGATGGCGAAGGAGAGGTCGTCGGTGGACTGGTAATGATGCTCAAAGGGGCAAACTCAAACGAGGTCATAGTCCGTGTAAAAGACAGGATGACAGAAATCCAGAAATCCCTTCCGGAAGGGGTCGTCATTCAGCCCTTGTTGGACAGAAGCAAGCTCATAAGCGAGACCACGGGAACTGTGCGCAACAATCTGCTGGAAGGCGCACTCATCGTAATTTTCGTACTGGTTTTCTTGTTAGGGAACTGGCGAGGTGGGTTGATTGTTGCTTCCACAATTCCGTTATCCCTTTTGTTCGCCTTTATACTGATGAACGTTTTTGATGTATGGGCAAACCTGATGAGCCTGGGTGCCATTGATTTTGGAATCATCGTAGATGGGGCCGTCATCATTGTGGAGGCAAGCGTGTTTCTTATGGCCGGTTATGTACTTAAAAAGAATGGTTTGAAAAAAGAAGACCGGGATTCAATAGCCGCCAACGCCTCCAAGAAGATGATGAACGCCGCCTTTTTCGGACAGTTGATAATCCTAATTGTATTCCTGCCCATTTTGGCATTGGAAGGTGTAGAGGGAAAGATGTTCCAGCCAATGGCGTTAACGTTCATTTTTGCGATGATAGGAGCAATGTTCCTGTGCCTGACCTATGTACCTATGATGTCGGCCTTATTTTTAAAACCGCCAAAGACGGAAAATAAATCGTGGGGCGACCGTTTTGTGCTTTGGGTGCAAGACAGGTATGAACCCCTATTGCTGCGCGCTCTGATAAAAGGAAAATGGATCGTAGGTGGTGCGGTTGCCATATTTGCGGTAGCGATCTTCATGTTCACCAAAATGGGCGGCGAGTTCATCCCACAATTGGATGAGGGCGATATAGCCTTCCACGCCATTCTTAAACCCGGTAGTTCTCTCAGCGAGACCATCGGGACCACCACCAAGATAGAGCGCATCGTAAAAGCCGAGTTTCCCGAAGTGGAAAAAATTGTGAGCCGCATCGGTGTCGCCGAAGTTCCTACCGACCCTATGCCGATGGACTTTGCCGATGTGTTTGTTATACTGAAACCACAGGAAGAATGGGTGTCAGCTGAATCAAAGGACGAACTTATCGATAAGATGAAGGATGCCGTAAGTATCATACCCGGTGTCAATTATGAGTTTACCCAACCCATCGAAATGCGTTTCAACGAACTTTTGGAAGGCATCCGTGAGGATGTGGCCATTAAAATCTATGGTGAGGATATCGATGTGCTTGCCGCCAAAGCGGACGAGATCACCAAAATCATAGCTGGTACGGCGGGTATAGGTGATATGAGGGCGGAAGCCACTTCTGGCTTACCGCAGATGACGATTAAGTACAATCGCGACAAACTGGCACAATACGGCGTTAGCATCGACCAACTCAATACAATTGTGCAATCTGCATTTGCCGGTGGATATGCAGGGGTCATCTTTGAGGGCGAAAAACGGTTCGATCTCGTCGTTAGGCTCGACGAACGGAACCGCGCGGACATCAACGACATTAGGAACCTGTACATCAATTTACCGAACGGCTCCCAGATTCCGCTTCAAGAACTGGCCGCTATCGAGTACACACCGGGGCCGATGCAGATAAGCCGTGACAATACCAACCGCAGGACCTATGTTGGTGTAAATGTACGTGGGCGTGATGTGGAATCGTTGGTCAATGAGATCAAGGTCAAGCTGGATGTCAACCTTGATTTGCCCCCGGGATATTTTATCCGTTATGGCGGTGCGTTCGAGAATCTGGAAAGGGCCAGTAATCGATTGCAGACCGTTGTTCCCATTGCCTTGTTCCTAATATTCATCCTGATTTACTTTGCCCTAAAATCCTTTCCACAGACCTTGATGATTTATCTGGCCATCCCAATGGCCACCATAGGTGGGGTGTTCGCCCTTTGGCTCAGGGATATGCCCTTTAGTATTTCCGCTGGGGTGGGCTTTATCGTTTTATTCGGTGTCGCCGTATTGAACGGCCTGGTAATGATCAGTGGGCTCAACGAGCTGAAAGAGGAAGGTGTTACCGACCTCAAGGAACGTATCGTCGAGGGCACCAAACGAAGGGTGCGCCCCATTATGCTAACGGCCTTTACCGATATCCTCGGTTTTCTGCCTATGGCCATTTCTGCATCCGCAGGGGCTGAAGTACAGCGACCGCTCGCGACCGTGGTTATCGGTGGCCTTATTACTTCTACGCTATTGACGCTCTTTATCCTTCCCATTTTTTATCAATGGGTTGAAAAGCGTTCGGAACTAAAGGTTAAACTCAATCCGAAATTCGTAACAACAACTGCAGTGGTTTGCATGCTCTTCACTTCCGTTACCGCGAAAGCACAACAAGTTCAACAAGACGAAACCTTGCCTGCCATCCCATTGGGGAGAGCGGTGGAAATTTCCAAAGAAAATTATCCACTGTTAAAAGCAAAACAGTTGGAAATCCAAAAGCAGAACGCACTTAAAGGCATGGCCTATGACCTGGGGAACACACAAGTTTTCACAGGAGGTGAGGAAGTGAGCGACGGCCAGGGCATCTACACTTTGGTGGGCGTGGGCCAGCAGAACATCAATCTGTTCGGCATCAGCGCAAAGAAGCGTTTGCAGAAACAACGGATTGCCTTGGCAGAGACCGCCTTCGACCTTTCCGGACTGCAATTGGAACAGGAAGTGAAAAAGGCGTGGTCCCTGGCATACCAACAGCGACAGAAATTTGAACTCTACCGTGAACTGGATTCCATCTATTCACAGTTTGAAAAAGCGATTGAACTCAATTTCGAGGTAGAGGCCATTTCACGTTTGGAATATTCATCCGCTATCAACCAGTCGTTGCAAATCAACAATAAACTGCAACAGGCCGAGAGCGACTATGCCATTGCCCTGCATAAGCTCAATCTTTGGTTGGTCTCGGATACGTATTATACCGTTCCCAACACGATGGACGAAAGTGAAGTGTCAGTCTTGGGCACATCCTCAAGTATAGAAAACCATCCCGAACTGGAACTTTCACAAAAGCGAATCGATGAGGCCGAAGCCAGCTACAGAGCCGCCCGTTCTGATTTGTTGCCCAATCTCAACCTTCAGGGTGGATTGCAACAAGTCAACGGAAGCAGCGGTTTCTATACCTATCAGGCAGGAATATCCGTTCCCCTGTTCTCTGGCACGGAACGTAGTCAGGCCAAGGCCGCTAAAATCGACGGCGAAATTGCCAAGACCAACGCAGAATTTTTGAAATTGCAATTGCAATCGGAAGATCGACAGGCCGTACAAGCCTATCAAAAATGGGAAACATCCTGGCAATTTTACAAGAACAAAGCCCTGCCGCTTGCCCAGGAGCAACGACAGGGCGCATTGGTAGCTTACAAGGAAGGTGCGGTCGATTATGCGGCATTTACCCAAATCATAAGGGATGCCATACAGACCGAAATGGATGCACTGGAGGCGCTCGACAATTATCTAAAATCAGTTTTCGAACTACAATATTTCAAACAATAAAATGAAAAATCTATCTAAATACACAGCTATCGGGTTATTGGTAATGCTTTTGGGGATGAGCTCTTGTGGCGATTCCAAAAACAAAACCGCAGCGAACAAGGAGGCAAATTCCGAAATGGAAAAGGAACATTCCGAAGGTGGGGCCGAGGAAGTACTATTGACGGCAAAGCAGTTCGATGCTTTAAAAATGCAGACCGACACCTTGCAAATGCGAAATATGAGCGGGTACGTTAAAGCCAATGGTCAGTTGGAGGTCCCGCCACAGAACGAGGCCACCATCACAACGGTGGTGGGTGCAAATGTAGTGTCCATCGAGGTCATTGAGGGTGATAAGGTCAACAAGGGCCAAACGGTCGCCTATCTGTCCCATCCCAACATCATCCAGAAACAGACGGATTATCTCAATGCATACAGCAACATTCGGTTTCTCAAAAAGGAATATGAACGGCAAAAGACCCTGTACGATGCAGGTGTGGGCAGCGGAGCCAATTTTCAAAAGGCGGAAGCCGAATACCAGGCATCCCGAAGCATGGTAAACGGTCTTGAAGCACAACTTCAACAGTTGAGCATCAGCGCATCCGGTGTAAGAAACGGAACGATCTATCAGCGGGTGGCCCTAAGAAGCCCCATTGAAGGGTTTGTCCAAAAGGTGGAAATCAAAACCGGCCAGTACGTGGAACCCCAGACCGACCTAATTGAAATCGTGGACACCCACCACGTGCACGCAGATCTAATGGTCTTTGAAAAGGATGTGTACAAGGTCAAGGAAGGGCAAAAAGTCACTTTCAATGTCCAATCCATTCCCGGGAAGGAGCTGACCGCGGAAATCTATTCTGTGGGAAAGACTTTTGAGCAGAATCCAAAAGCGGTTCACGTCCACGCCGAAATCGAGAACAAGGAAGGCAACCTGATCCCCGGGATGTACATTCAGGGGCGGATCCAAACGGACAATACCAAAACATTGGCATTGCCCGAGAGTGCCATAGCAGCCGACGGCGAAAGGTTCTTTGTGTTCTCGGTTGAAAGGGAAGGTGATAATTGGGCCTTTATACCCTATGAAGTAACCAAGGGCACCCAAGATGGTGAATGGATCGCCATTGATTTTCTAGCCGAACAAAAAACCGACGTGGAATACGCACAAAACAATGCCTACTATTTAATGGCAGAAATGAAAAAAGGGGAATCGGAAGAACACGGACATTGATAAACACGATCAAACCATGAAAGAAATAGAGCAAAGACTTACCGAAAATGGCGTTCGCCCGACCGCAATGCGGATGCTGATTTACAAATACCTGGCCCAAAAGGATGCGGCCATTGCATTGACGGATATTGAAAACGCTTTTGCCAAAGCTGATAGGACAACCCTATTTAGAACCCTGAAAACCTTTGAACAGAAGGGCGTGGTGCATCAAATAGACGATGGTACGGGCGTTCAGAAATATGCCCTGTGTGAACCAGGTTGTAATTGCGAACTCGAACAGGATCTGCACCTGCATTTTCATTGTACTAACTGTGACGAGACCGTTTGTTTAACAGAACACAAAATTCCACATATCAACTTGCCAGAGGGTTATATTACCGAAGATGCCAATCTGGTGCTAAAGGGTATTTGTGAGAAATGCAGTGGACAATAAATGCACTTCCGTTGCATCCTTATTTTAAAGAATTTTACACCCAATATGAAAAAAAAAGTAAACTTGCGCGATTTAGACCCCAAGCAGCATCAGGGTAAGCACAGTCACGATGATGGACATAGCCATGTCAATCCACCGAAAAAATCCAATTTAAACACGTACCTACCGGCCATTTTCAGCTTTGTAATGCTGATTGCCGGTATAGCCATTGATTATTTTGATGCCATTCCCTTATCCAATGAATGGGTCAGGATCGTTTGGTACTCGATGGCATACATTCCCGTTGGGTTTCCCGTTATCAGGGAAGGTTGGAACAGTATCAGGAACGGTGATTTCTTCACTGAATTCTTCTTGATGTCCATTGCCACGTTGGGAGCATTTGCCATAGGTGAATATCCCGAAGGTGTAGCGGTAATGTTATTTTATGCCGTGGGCGAACTGTTCCAAAGTGCAGCGGTCAATCGTGCCAAGGGGAACATTAAGGCGCTCTTGGATGCGCGACCTGATGTAGCACTGGTTTATCGCAATGGGGATTTTGTTTCTGTCAATCCCGAAACGGTCGAGATTGGCGAAAAGATACAGGTACGAGTGGGCGAGAAAATTCCTTTGGACGGGATTCTTTTGTCCGAAAAGGCATCGCTGAATAGAGCTGCCATTACCGGTGAAAGCAAACCCGATACCATTATAACGGACGAAAAGGTCTTTGCCGGGAGCATCAACCTTATTGGTGTCATCGAAGTGGAGACCACCAAGGAATTTAAGGACAGTTCCATCGCCCGAATCCTGGATATGGTGCAGAACGCCACTGCCCGAAAATCAAAGACCGAACTGTTCATTAGAAAATTTGCAAGGATTTACACCCCTATCGTCGTTTTCCTCGCAATTGGGCTCACATTCTTGCCTTACTTTTTTGTGGACGATTACGTGTTCAGGGATTGGTTGTACAGAGCCTTGATATTCTTGGTGATTTCCTGTCCCTGTGCGCTGGTTATTTCCATTCCTCTGGGATATTTTGGTGGCCTTGGTGCAGCATCCCGAAATGGCATATTGTTCAAGGGTGCATCCTTCCTCGATGCGATGACCAAGGTAAATACCGTAGTTATGGACAAAACGGGTACCGTGACCAAGGGGGTCTTTAAGATCAAGGAAGTGGTCAATACGTCCGTTTTCACCGAAGCGGAATTTATGCAATACCTAATGGCGATGGAAGAACAATCCACCCATCCCATAGCAAAGGCAATCTTGGAATACAAGGCAGATGGTGCAGACTTTGAAGCGACTGAAGTTTCCGAGGTCGCCGGAAAAGGTTTAAGGGGAACGGTCAACGGCAGTCAGGTTTTGGTTGGCAATAAGGCATTGATGACCTCGAATGGCATTGGGGTTTCCTCTGAGACGGATGCGATTGTTGAATCCATAGTAATGGTGGCCATAGACGGAAGGTTTGCAGGCTATGTGACGATCGCCGATAAGTTGAAAGAAGATGCCCACCAAGCGATCGAACACATTAGGGAAGCGGGCATATCTACAATCATAATGCTCTCTGGTGACAAGGATTCCATTACCCAGCAGGTTTCCAAGGAACTCGACATCGATTGGGCGAAAGGCGCTTTGCTTCCGGAAGACAAGCTGAACGAAGTTGAAGAACTCAAAAAACAACCTGATACGACGGTAGCCTTTATGGGTGATGGCATTAATGATGCACCGGTGTTGGCGGCCAGTGATGTAGGCATCGCTATGGGCGGTCTTGGAAGCGATGTGGCCATCGAGACCGCAGACGTTATCATTCAGACCGACCAACCGAGCAAAATAGCAAGGGCAATAAAAATAGGACGTTCTACCCGCAGGATTGTTTGGCAGAATATCGGTTTGGCCTTTGGTGTTAAGGCTATTGTGCTCATTCTTGGCGCTGGTGGGCTTGCCACTATGTGGGAGGCCGTTTTTGCGGATGTCGGCGTGGCGTTATTAGCGATTTTTAATGCAGTACGGTTACAGCGGATGAAATGGACATAAACGCATATTAAACGACCTCGGAGCATTCAAATCTCGATTATCGAGTAAAAATCGAAATAGATATATTCATTTAGGCCAAGCGGCAAAATCCCACGTTACGGGATTTGCATGATCCAATCAACAAGCCTTTTAAGATTCAGCTACGTCTTTGTCGGAAGATTAACATAGATAATTTTAGTCCTATCTAAAAATTTAATTAAATTAACATAAATAATTATAGAGCAATGTCTAAAAGTCTTTATTTGTTTTTTGGCCTGTCTTTGATCACACTGATTGGCTGTGAAAATTTTGGGCCCGAAGAACCGATGGAGTTTGAGTTGCTGGATGGCCCTTTGGATGGATTGTCCATTAGCGAGCAAAAACGGTTTTTAGCCGGCGACATAGCCTTTAATGATGACGTTTTCACCATTGAAAAAGGCCTTGGCCCCATATTTGTTGGAACCAGCTGTGCAAGTTGCCATTCAGGGGACGGCAAGGGGCACCCCTTTAATCAACTTATAAGGTTCGGTGACAATGATTTGACCATACCCTCGATGTTGTCCTTTGGTGATGGCAGGAACCAAATTCAAAATAAAGCAATACCGGGTTTTGAACCTGAGAGCGTGCCGGATGGTTTCCCTTTTACCATTTTGGTTGCCCCGGCGGTTACCGGATTGGGCTTGTTGGATGCTGTACCTGATGCGGATATTTTGGCTCTTGCGGACCCATTTGATGAAGACCAGGACGGCATTAGCGGAAGACCGCACTACAATCTGCCTCCTGAATTCTCAGAGATTCGTGAAAATAGTATTCCCCAGGGCAACAATTACATCTTCAGATTTGGCAAAAAGGCGGGTAGTTATGACTTGTTGCAACAAACCATTGGTGCATATAACCAGGACATAGGGATTACATCCCTTTATGACCCCATTGACCCGTTCAGCGGACTTGAAGAGGATCCTGAAATTAGTACCCAAACCTTGAATGATGTCGTTTTCTACCTTAAAACCTTGAAAGCACCTATTCCTAGAAATCAGACAGACCCTGATGTCATGGCCGGAAAAGAACTCTTTGAATCCGCGCAATGTGCTGCCTGTCACACTCCCACTTTGACCACAGGGTTTTCCCACATTGAATCCTTATCCTTTAAGGAATTTCATCCCTACACGGATTTATTGTTACATAATATGGGCCCCGAATTGGATGATGGATTCACCGAAGGCAATGTTGAGACTTCTGAATGGAGAACCCCACCGCTATGGGGAATCGGCCTATCAGCCAACTCGCAAGGCGGGCAGATCTTCCTGTTGCATGATGGGAGGGCCTCAAGTATTGAGGAAGCCATAGAAATGCATGGTGGTGAGGCAAATAATTCCAAGGACCGGTACTCATCATTAACGCCCAAAGAAAAGTCGCAATTATTGAAATTCATCAACTCACTTTAAATGCATAGAAAAGATTTTATAAGGAAGTTTGGATATCTGGCTGTGGCCTTACCAGCTTCTACTTATTTGTTCAACAGTTGTGCAGGTCTGTACTATGCATCATTTGTTGAAGAAGATGGGGCGCTTCGCATTCCAAAGAGCGAGTTTTTACAGGAGAAAGGAGGAAAACAAATCGAACGTGAAATGGTGGTGGTTCAGAATCGCTCCATGGGATATCCCATTGGTGTATTCAGGACGCCGGACGGAGGCTATAAAGCCAGTTTAATGCGATGTACACATAGAGGCTGCGAGCTAAGTATTGCGGGCAGCACCTATAGTTGTCCATGTCACGGCAGTGAGTTCGACCGCTCGGGCAAGGTTTTAGAGGGACCCGCTGAAGAAAATCTAAGGTCATTTGAAATAACCGCTGATAGCGAAAATATCTATGTGCATGTCTCGTAAAATATATGCTGCCCTTATTTTGACAAATATTTGCGTCCTAACCCTTAGTTCGCAAGTCACTAAAAGAGACAGTATCCAAGAATCAATGAATATGGATGCGGTTTATGACCGCCCATTTCTAACTTTCGATAAATTTCCTGTAAATCTGGGCGGCTATCTGGAGGCTAACTCGATTTATAGCATTGAGGATGGTCTGACCGAAGGGCTTTCTTTTCAAGCCAGAAGATTGACCCTTTTTGTTTCCGCATCCATATCGAAACGCATTAAGTTTTTGACGGAACTGGAATTTGAGGATGGCACAAAGGAGATAGCAATAGAATTTGCTTCAATGGACATTGCATTCCATCCTTTGCTAAACCTTAGAGGGGGCATCGTACTGAATCCCATTGGCTCATTCAATCAAAACCATGACGGCCCAAAATGGGAATTCGTTGAACGACCGGACGTGAGCACGAATTTGTTGCCTGCGACTTTCTCAAATGCCGGTTTCGGTTTATATGGAAAGACGAACAGGGGAGATTGGACCTTGGGGTATGAAGCCTATCTGACCAATGGATTTGATACTAGCATTATCGATAACGAAGAACAAAGAAAATTTCTGCCTGCCGTAAAAGAGAATCCCTCACGATTTGAGGAGAATTTCAGCGGCCGTCCCCTCTTAAATGGAAAGTTGGCCATTAAACATCCAAAATTAGGTGAAATGGGCATTTCATATATGGGGGGAGACTATAACAGGGAGGAAATAGACGGACTTCAGGTGGATACTGAAACTAGGAGGGTGGATGTTCTGGCTTTGGATATTAATACTGCCATCGCTAAGACAGGGACAAAGTTTATCGGTGAGATGGCCTACATTTGGGTAGGTGTCCCGGATACATTTACTCAACAATTCGGAAATCGGCAGATGGGCTTTTTTGTCGATATCATCCAACCCATACTAAAAACGGAAATATTCGATTGGGAAAATGCCATATTGAACCTGTCGCTCAGAACAGACTATGTGGATTACAATATCGGCAGGTTTACCCAAACCGACACAAAAATTGGGGATGACCTAATCGCCCTGACACCTGCCCTGAGTTTCAGGCCATCGCCCCAAACGGTACTAAGAATCAATTATAGATACCAGTGGCAGCAGGATATACTGAACAATCCGGCATCAAAAACCGCCACCTGGTATTTCGGTTTTAGTACATATTTTTAGTGATATAGACTTACTATCGATTTTAGTTATTTGTCTATGAGATTCGACTCCGGCAAAAACAAAGCTTGAGAATAAGAATAAAAATATATTTAAGCATTTTCTTAAATAATTATATAATTGTAACTTTGCTAAAAATTTTAGTTATGGCCCTTGAATTAAGTTGTACTCGTGCCGAGGCAGACCAGAAGCAATTAATACGCTGTCGTGAGACGTTGTATACAAGTTCAGAATTAATCAATAGTGTTGGCAAGGTACTGGCCCTGGCCGGTAATGAGACCAGACTGAAGATTCTTTTCCTTTTGAATGAAGAAGGTGAGCTTTGTCCGTGTGATTTTTCAGATATACTTGGAATGAGTGTACCAGCAATTTCACAACACATTCGAAAGATGAAGGATGCCGGATTGATTACTTCAAGACGAGATGGTCAAACGTTGTATTACTCTTTGGTCAAAGATTCAAGCGAAGTATTGGAAGGAATTTTCGGTAGGCTTAAAGAAAACAAAAAAGTAGCATAGAATGAATATGGAAAAATCATCAAATACAGCAGCGTACACTGCAATAATTTCAGCAATAGCGGCATCAATATGCTGCATAACCCCAGTTTTGGCATTGATTGCAGGAACAAGCGGAATTGCCTCGACATTTTCTTGGGTAGAGCCCCTTAGACCTTATCTCATAGGCCTGACCCTATTGGTACTTGCATTTGCCTGGTACCAAAAGCTGAAGCCAAAATCCCGACAAGAAATTGATTGCGCCTGTGAAGATGATGAGAAACCTTCCTTTCTGCAATCAAAGAAATTTCTGGGCATAGTTACCATTTTTGCTGCGGTAATGTTGACTTTCCCGTACTATTCAGGAATTTTTTATCCGAATACAGAAAAGCAAATAATCGTAGTTGACAAATCAGACATCAAAACCACTGAATTTAAAATCAGCGGAATGACCTGTGCGGGTTGTGAAGAACACGTCAACCACGAAGTAAATAAACTCGACGGAATTATAAATTCAAAAACGTCCTACGGAAACGGAAACGCAATCATTGAATTTGACAAAACCAAAACCAATGAAACGGAAATCGAGAAAGCAATAAACTCAACAGGTTATATAGTAATTCATGAAGAAAATAAATAGTTGTGAATAAATTATTAGTTCTACCAATTCTTGTATTGTCATTAATTTCATTTCAGCTAGATGCTCAATGTTACCCAACTTCAAAAAGCGATAAAAAGGTCACAATAAGCAATAATCAACAAATAGTAAAAACAGTTAAATTTCAAATCACTGGTATTACTTGTGCTGGATGTTCCAATACTATTCATGAAGTTCTTAAAGAAGTTGATGGCGTAACAGAACATTCGGTAGAATACCCAGGCGACATTGCGGTAATACAATTTAACAAGACAAAGACGAGTATCGAAGCCTTAAAAGCTGTTATTGAGAAAAAAGGATATAAAGTAGAATTACAAAAAGATAGAATATGAATTCTGATAGCCATCTTCAATTATGAAAAACAATAAACCAGAAAATATAGAAACCATACAATTGGAAATAGATGGGATGACCTGTAGTGGATGCTCATCACATGTCGAAAAAGATATGAACGCAAAAGATGGCGTTATAAGCAGTGCTGTAAATCACGAAACAGGAATAGGAGAATTTATTATTGATACCATTAAAATAGGTAAAAAAGAATTAATCAATGCCGTAAATAACATTGGCGATTATTCGGTCATTAATGAGGCTGAAAAGGAAACCACTGCTGTTTCAAATTCTGAAAGTACTACAATAAAAGATAGTTCAAGTGATAAAAATGATTACGATTTAATTATCATTGGTGGTGGTTCTGCAGCATTTTCCGCAGCCATAAAAGCTGAAGAGTTAGGACTTACTACATTAATGGTAAATGCTGGCTTGGATTTTGGAGGCACTTGCGTAAATGTTGGCTGTGTACCTTCTAAAAATTTGATCAGGGCGGCAGAAACTGTTTATCACGGGTCGTATTCAAATTTCAATGGTGTCAAACCTAAAGGAGTTGAAATAGATTTTCCAAAGGTGATCAAAGACAAAAAAGCCTTGGTTACTGCACTGCAACAACAAAAGTATATGGATGTTGTACGTGATTTTGAAAACCTCACGATGCTAAAGGGATGGGCGGAATTTGTGGATAAAAACACCATTCTTGTGGATGGCAAAGACACTTACACAGCTACCAATATTCTTATTGCAACAGGAGCAACTACGAATATTCCTAATATTCAAGGATTAAACGAGGTTGGATATTTAACCAATGTCTCCCTATTTGATTTAGAAGAAAAACCGGAAAGCCTAACCATTATGGGAGCGGGCTATATCGGGTTGGAAATTGCCATGGCATACAATCGTTTAGGTGTAAAGGTTCGTATTATTGAATTTACTGATAGACCATTACGTACTCAAACTAAAGATATTACTGATTTGTTAGAAGCACAAATGAAACATGAGGGGATTGAAATATTGCCCAATTTCAGGGCTTTTAAATTCGAAAAACGGGGAACAGACATCATTATTTACTGCAACTGTCCCGATGATTCTACAACAAAGATTGTTGAAAAAGGAAAAATAGTAGTTGCCACAGGAACAAGACCCAACACTTCTAAATTAGGGCTGAATAAGGTCAATGTGGAGCTTTCAGGGATGGGTCATGTGTTAGTGAACGAAAAGATGGAAACCAATATTCCCAACATTTTTGCTGCTGGGGATGTAACCCAAACCCCACCTTTTGTTTATACTGCTGCCACTGAAGGGAGTACAGCTGTAGCTAATGCCTTCTCTCTTTCAAAAACCGGTATAGATTATTCATCTTTACCTTGGGTTGTCTTTACCGACCCACAGATTGCGGGTACCGGTATGGATGAAGTGGAAGCTGAAAGGGCAGGTATCCCCTTTGAAGTTTCAAAATTAGATTTAATACATGTTCCAAGGGCTTTGGCCGCTCAAGACACCAGAGGTTTTATAAAACTGATCCGCAATCCTGAAACTGATAAATTGATAGGTGCAAGGGTAATAGCACCAGAGGGCGGCGAGTTGATTCAACAATTGAGTATGGCGATTGAATTTGGCATAACAGTAAAAGTTTTAGCTGAAAGTTTTTATCCATACTTAACATTAGGCGAAGGCATAAAATTAGCCGCAATTACTTTTGGAAAAGATGTATCCAAATTGAGCTGTTGTGCGAGTTAAATACATAGTATGAAATGGGCATGAACAAAATTAATTTTTTGCTTACCAACCGAAAACAATTAAATTTTTTATGCGAAAGCGGAGCGGTTGATCTGTGCAGAAAAATTTTATTTATTTCATTTTCAGTAAAATAAGAATTTTTAAATAGATGAAAAATTTCCAAAAATTACCCACTGACTTAATCTTGGACATTAAGACCAGACTAAAAACATTAAGTGGCCAGATAAATGGAATCGTAAAAATGCTCGATGAAGGTGAAGACCCTGAACAAATAAACATTCAATTCAAATCCATTGACAAGGGAATCCAAAAAGCACATTACCTACTGTTGGACGAAGTATATCGAAAGACCCTTGCTATCAAGATATCCGAGACTGTCGAGGCCTGCCCCGGTAATTGCGGCAACGAAGAACGTATCGAATTTATACGAAAGCAATTTCCAGATTTGGAATTGGACAGCCTGACCGAAAAGATGAAGGAGATAGATGCGTTAAAGGCCAAGCTCGAAAACTACAAAAATGATTGACCCCCACAATCACAACCGATTTGATGGCCCGCGCGATGCGGGCCATTTTTTTTGAAATTTTATTTGGAGACCACCCTACCCACCGGCCTACCTTTGATCCGTTGTTTGAATTCAATGACGCGTAAATTATATTAAATAGTTAAAAAACAGAAATATGAAACGTCAAGTAGAAGTTTTTACTGCCAATTGTCCGGTCTGTGACCCAGTGGTCAGAATGATACAGGAACTGGCCTGCGATAAATGTGCGGTAACCACCTATGATTTGGTCAGGCAATGTGACGATAAGACCTGTCTTGACAAGTTGGATGAATACGGTATAAAGAAAGTTCCTGCCGTCGTAGTGAATGGTGAACTCTTGGATTGCTGTAGGGATTCGGCCATCACCGAGGAGAAATTGGTGGAAGCTGGAATCGGACAATCCTAATTGTAAAGTATTTGAGTATGATCAACAGAGTATTCCCGAAAGTATCGCTGAAGGTTCACTATGTCAAATTAATATTGTTGTTGGCCATATCAGGAACCGCGATGGCCCAAGGCCACGGCCCGCTCTATGGGCTACAAACACCGACCCTTGCCAAAGGCGGGGTCGATTTGAACGTAGCTGGGATGAGCTTGGGTACCGAGACCGAAACGTCCTATATGCTCCGCTACCTGTTTTCCTATGGCATTACTGAAGACTTACAGGTAAACCTGACCACGCCCACGATGATAGAGCGCTTGGAGAATGCGCCAAGGACGCGGGGCAATAGCAATATGCCAGCCAATGGTGATATTGAGGCTTCCCTGTGGTACCGTTTTTTCTCGAATGCCTTTGGGGTGGGAAAGCGCTTTGAGTCAACTGCCATCCTGGGCGTTTCCGCACCTACCGATGATGTCAGGGGGCAGGTCAATGTGGGCAACTCGATACACGCGGCAATTTCAACAGGTTATGCCTCACGCACTTGGTACGGATGGATTGGCGGCGGTTACCAATATTATTTCGAGAAAGATGGCGAACAGTTGGGCGACCTGCCCTATGCAAGTGCCGTTGTGGGGTACCGCCCCAATATTTTTATGGGCGACTACCCAAAACCCGATTGGCGCATCTTTATCGAATCCTTGGCGGAATTTCCCGGTGACAACAAATTTGATGGACAACCGGATTTTAGCGATTCGCGCAGTACAAAGGTTTTGGTGGGGCCTTCTTTCCTCGGCCTGTATGGTGCCTGGGGAATATCATTTGGTGCGATGTTTCCGGTAGTACAGGATTTGACACCGGGTACGGTGAAAGAAAAGTATCGTATAGCGATAAATTTAAGTTATTGGTTGTAAGCACAGTATAATTTAAAACGTACATAAAATGAAAAAAATCAAAATAATGGTCATAATCGGTATTCTTGGAATAGGCACGGTAAGCGGCCAAATTACCAAGGTTGACCAAGAAGTCTATGGAATGGACTGTGCCCCCTGTGCCTATGGACTGGAACGTGGACTGAAAAAGATGGACGGGCTTCAAGAGGTTCGTGTCAGCCTGAACGATGGAAAAGCGTATTTGGGCTTGGCCGACGAGAACAAACTTACCTTACGCAGCATTCAGGAAGAGGTCAAAAAGAATGGTTTTTCGGCAAAAAAAGCCGAAGTGACCATAATGGGTAACGCAACAAAAGAAGATGACCAATGGTTCATCGAGACCGATAACGAACGGTTTGCGGTCTCGCAGGATACCCCCGTCGAATTGATACAAAAATTGACCGCCGGTAAAACATCGGTAAGTGGTACGGTACAAGATGAGGAAGACGATAACTTATCGGAACAATGGGTTATCCTACTGTCCAAAATCGAATAGGCCTTATGAATTCTTTTCTCAAAATGGTATTGGGCACCAGTTTGGTTGCTGCGATTCTTCCGCTAATGTGCTGTTTGGCCCCGGCATTGTTATCGTTTGTGGCAGGACTTGGCTTCTTGGGCGGAAATTTTGAATGGGTGCATCCCGTGCAGCCCTATCTGACCACCTTTTCGGTCGGGGCCCTTGGGTTCGCCCATTATAAAAATAGTAAGCACTCAAAAAAGTGTGATGGAGATTCCTGTCAGAACGATAGGAAAAAACACCACATTAATTCTTGGGCGCTATGGACTGTTACATTTCTGGTCTTACTAATTACGATAGTAAACTATGTATATGAATTTTAGATTGTCACATATTATTCCGGTCGCTTTTTTGCTGTTCCTTACATCAAGCTGCGAAAAGCCTGAGAAACAATGGAGGTTCGAACGGAAGATAATGCTTCCTGAGGAATCCCGACCTTTGGCTTTGGCAAAAGATGGGGAAACACTGTGGTTTTCTGACCCCGATTATTTTAGGCTTTACAAAATTGACGGGGATGGAAAGGTCTTGGATTCCATTACGGGTATCCAGCGGCCGATGAACATCCATTTTGATAATGGCACACTGTTCATCCCTGAATTTTTGACCGATACCATCTGGCAATATAGAGATGACAAACGATGGCCGTTGAAAATATCCAAAAGACCACAGGCCCCCGCAGGGGTTTCGATATACGGCGATACTGTTCTGATAGCCGATTTTTATAACCACCGAATCATCGTAGAGACCCCGAATAAAAGTTTTACAATCGGCAGACAGGGGCATAAAGATGGGGAACTGTACTATCCGATAGATGTCAAGATGAAGGATAAAAGGATATACGTGGCCGATGCGTATAACAATAGGGTTCAGGTCTTTGGTTTCGATGGAACACACCAAAAAACCATTGGTCAAAATGAAAAAATCAATGTGGCTTCCGGTATTTCGTTGGGTGAAGATAGGTTCGCAATTACCGACCAAGAAAATAGCCGGATATTAATTTTTGACTATCAAGGGAAGTTGCTGCAAATATTAAAGGAAAGCATTTTTTATCCGACAGATGTTCACTTTGAAAAGGGAAGGCTTTTCATCGCCAATTTTAAGGAGAATTCTATATCCCTTTATGGTAGGTAATATCAATTGGATATTTTTATAAAAACTACCTAATGCGTTCATACTCCGTAAATTCGAACGTAGTGTCGCCATTATCGTCTTTATCTAATTCACTTCTGACAAGTAATTGTTGGGCATTTAATTGAATTACAATATGGTATTCACTTGTATTAGAGTTAACATGGCTCAGTTTTCCTGATTCTTCGAGAGACCAAGTGCCAATTTCAGTGAAAGTTTTTGATATCTGGCTATGACAGGCAATTTCCCCGATTCCCCAGAAATAGCGGTTATCTTCTTGCTCGTCGCCCTTAACATATCTGATAATGTCATCTTTTCGGCAATTTTCGAATTGGGCAAACAAATCTTCCAACGGCTCCAATATGCCCAATGAATCATTGGGTTGTCCTCTAAATTCTGCAATCCTTTGCCAATCTCCTGCCAAATTGTTCTCGTTAAACAATAGGTTGACTTGTTGTGAACTTTGGTCATCTTTTTTGCAAGCCCACATAACCAACAAGGAAAGTGATACTATGTAAATTGTTTGTTTTGTCATTACTCGATTGATATAAAGTTACATCTTATCCTACATTAGTACATCCATTTTAAAGAATTATAGTCAGATGGGGTTCAAAAGTTGTTTTAAATGTCCAGGCCATCCGCTAAACAATTTTAAAATGTGAATAAGTTTCTTGCATTGGAATTTAGCCTGTTGGGTTGTCAAGGACAAAAATGGCTGTCCGATTAGCGCTGTTGCTTTTACGTCTCCCGTCGCTTACCTGCAATCTCAAGTATTTTGACTTGATAAACTATCGGAATCCCCCTAGAGTATAATTTGCTCGAAAACTCATTGATAAACTCAACCTCTCTCCGTTCTTTTCGACGAATAATGCTTTTCACACCTTCAATGAATGAGTGTAACTTTTGTTTTGCAATGTCGCCCTCAAGTTCTTCGAATGTGCCGTGCACCATGGCCGATTCCCAGTTGAACATCGATTGTATTTCTTCGACCTGTACAGTGACCGAGTTGTTTTTTCGCATCGCATCGATTTTATGGCCTTCCGAGGTATAGCTAATGATCGTATTGTCGGCAGGGTCAAAATAATAGGTAATGGGAATCACATGGGGCTTCCCTTGCCATAGATAGGCCAAGTGGCCGAGGTAATTGTTCCTGAGTACGCGTTCAATCGCGCTAGTTGTTAAATCTGTCATTGTTATTGTTTTTGTAATTTCAAATTTTTTAAAGACTGTTTTGGAACAGGGCGATTGTTTATAAGGACCATGCCATACTTCCGGTAAGTTTTTGTGCATCCTCACATGGAATATATTCTGCTGGAATAGGGAGATAGGCCAGTACTTCCTCGCCTACATATTCCGAAATCTTGTAACCCCAAATAGTGAGTCCTCTAAGGTTGTTGGCAAATGCAAAGCGTGAGATACCATCGTCCAATAAGGGCTCTTTTCCTTCGGCAATGGCTTCATGGTATTGCTCTATGGCCTCAAAGTTTTTCACATCATCTTCCTTAGTCACTTTCAGGGCTTCCGAGAGCACGGGCTCCAAATCTCCTGAAGTAAGATCGCCCGCTTTTTCCTTTCCGGAATCCTTCAAGGCTTTTTCCAAGAATTGGCCCATGGACATTTTCACAAAATCCTGTTGTTCCTTTTCCATTACTTGATCAATGAACTTGTCAATGAACAGGTGTACCTGAACTTCGGAAGCGGAAGGGGTATCGGTTTTGGGAAGGATAATATCCACCAATTTTGTCAATGCCTCCCCTTCATCCGGGGTAAGGAAATCCGGGGTCCATTCCGATGCCTTATCGTTTTTGCAGCTTTGGACCATACCTATCAATGTCGGGGTGGCCACGTAATATCCCAAGGCTTGCCCCATATACTTAAGTGCTTTTCTTCTATCCATTATATTATATGTTTCCTTTTTTAAGTTGTTGTGCTGCATGGTTTGCCGCTCTGGCGGTAAATGCCATATACGTAAGAGATGGATTTACACAAGCTGCGGATGCCATAAACGATCCGTCGGTCACATATACATTGGGCACTTCATGTATTTGGTTGTTGCCGTTGAGTACCGATGTCCTTTTATCCCTTCCCATACGAGCGGTGCCCATTTCATGAATGCCCAAACCTAGGGCCCCTGGATTGTCAAAAGGCTGCACATCACGCAGCCCGGCTTTTTCGAGCATTTCGACAGCTGATTCCTTCATATCCTTCCGCATGGCCCATTCATTTTCCTTGAATTCCGCATCGAAGGTTACCGTGGGCAGGCCCCATCCATCCAATTTATCATAATCCAAGGTCATCCTGTTTTCTTCGTACGGAAGCACCTCGCCGAAGCCCCCAATGCCCATGGTCCATCCACCGGGTTTTAGGATGGCCTCTTTTAGATCTTTCCCGAAAGATAGTTCGGCGACGGCATCGTCCCAATTGCCCCTTCCGGCACTGCCTTGATAGCCAAAACCTCGCTTATAGTCTTTACGATCGGAATCACCACCAAGGTTTCTAAAGCGCGGGATATATACCCCATTCGGTTTTCTCCCCTTATAATATTTGTCTTCAAGTCCGTCAAACTTGCCCTGTGCTCCCACACCCAAATGATGGTCCATAATGTTCCTTCCCAACTGATCGGAATCGTTGCCCATACCGTTGGGGAAGCGATCGGATCTTGATTGCATCAATATTGATGTAGAGGCAACGGCCGAGGCGCACAGGAAAATGACCTTGGCCTTGAACTCATGGGCTTCCTTGGTGACCCTATCGATGACCTTTACGCCGGTGGCCCGTTTGGTATCGGGGTCGTACATCACTTCATGTACTATGGAATCGGGTCTTAGCGTCAGGTTTCCGGTTCTTTCGGCTGCAGGCAGGGTCGAGGAATTACTGCTAAAGTACGCCCCAAATGGGCAACCACGTATACAGCGGTTTCGGAACATGCAATGTTGCCGCCCTTCGAATTTTTTGGTTCCGGTGATATTGGCGACCCTTCCTGCCGTCACCACCCGACCATTAAAGTTCTGGCTCACCTTTTCCCGAAAACGTTGTTCGACACAATTGAGTTCCATCATCGGTAAAAACTGGCCATCGGGCAATTGTTTCAGCCTCAGGTTTTCTCCCGATACGCCGATGAAGGTTTCTACTTTATCGTACCAAGGGGCGATATCCTTATATCTAACGGGCCAATCCACTGCGATTCCCTCTCGCCGGTTGGCTGTAAAATCGATATCGCTCCAACGGTAACTATGTCGCCCCCACATGATCGAGCGCCCTCCTACGTGGTAGCCACGCATCCAGTCAAAACGTTTGATTTCGTTGTAGGGGTGTTCCAGGTCGTTCACGAACCAAAGTGCACTTGCCACATTGGTCGTGTAACCTGTTCGATTTTGTTTTGGTTGTTTTTTAAGGTCTTCCTGCGTCGGCTCCCCACCGTTCGGAAAATCCCAAGGGTCTTTGTAGGCCGTGGGATAGTCCGTGATATGGCGCACCATTCTTCCACGCTCCAAAACCAAGGTCTTAAGACCCTTCTCACATAGTTCCTTGGCGGCCCAGCCACCACTGATGCCAGTGCCTACAACAATCGCATCATAGGATTCCTGTTCTTCGTTGTAATAATATTTTTTCATCGTCAAATCTTTTAATAGGCCCTTCATTCTTTCGCTTCCTTAAAAAGTTTAAATGACTTTGGGCTCATAGTTCGTATCTAAAGCCAACAATAGCTTATGTCATATTCGTATATAGATTATGGTTTCCTTTGTTTTCCTGTAATTTCAACTATTCTGATTCGAAAGACTATAGGGGTTTCAGGTGAATTCATTTTACTTGAAAATTCACTGATGGATTTGGGAATTATTTTCTCCTTACGGAGGATAATATTTTTGACACCTTGGGCAAACCGATGCAGGAGAAATTTGGCCTCGCTTCCCTGCAATTCTTCAAAAACACCGTGTGCTAAGATAGATCGCCAATTGTTTACGGAACTTATTTCATCTACTTCTAATGATACCGAACGGTTTTCCCGCATAGCATTCATTTTATGTCCTTCGGCAGAATATCCCAGAATACTATTGCTTGTTTCATCGTAATAATAGGTAATCGGAACAACGTAAGGATTTCCTTGTGATATAAATGCCAAGTGTCCGATATAATTATCCCTTAGCAGGCGAATGCCTTCCTTTGTCCTTAAACTTTTTATCATAACTTTTCTTTCATTTTCCTTAAAATCCAATATTTTAACTAAGCACCATACATCGGCCACCCCTTTACCAACACCTTATAACCTATAATTTTTTAAAAACCTTAAATGCGGAAGAAAGGTTAGAAGAAGCATGGTCGTGCGTACCATTTGGTAAGAAATCCAATTACCCAACTTATTGAATAAACCGGCTCTTTGTCTTAGGCTCCCCTTTGTAATTTCGCTACACTGGCTTATGACCATTTCAAAGTCGGCCCGAAGGTTTTCGGCAAATTCTCCGGAATGGACTTCTACGTTCATTTCAATACTACCATAGCAACTAAGACTGTTCAAGTTAAATGAGCCTATGGTAGACCATTTGTTGTCAACCACCGCAGCTTTACCGTGTACTACGGATTTGTTCCATTCAAAAATTCTCATATGACCGTCTAGAAAAGAGGAGTACAAATGTTCGGTTGCCCTACGCACCAAAGGCACATCGCTAATACCCGCTAAGATCACCGTTGTTCTTATTCCTCTTTTACACGCCTTTTTAAAAGCCTTTGCCAATCTGTTTCCAGGTAAAAAATACGAGCCCACGATTACTATTTCCTTTTCGGCATGAATGAAGGCGTTCGTGTAGGCATCACAGACTTCCGTTTTTTGCTGTAGCCAGTCGTTTTGTAAAATTCCCACGAGTGCGCTACCGGCCGAATGTAAAACTGGCGGTATTTTTTTTGAACTCCCTTTTTTGAAAAAATAATCGCTACACAATATTTGTAGATTCTTGGCTGCTGGGCAGTTTAACTGAACGGCGTAATCTAGCCAAGGCTCTTCATCTTGGGTTCCATGGTATTTATCGGCAATATTGATACCTCCTATCAGTGCCATTTTTTCATCGGCGACCGCAATTTTATGGTGCATCCGCCTGCCGATATAAAAATTGTTCAAAGAGAATAAAGGCGAAAAAAAACGAAGTAAAATACCATGCTGCACCAAATCCTGGGCAAAACTATTGGGTAATGCAGCGCTACCATAGGCATCCAATAAGACATATACCTTTACCTTTCGTTGAGCGGCTTTCTTCAAACAGGAGGCTATACGGTTTCCTGTTTCATCGTTTTCAAAAATGTAGGTCTGTAAATGGATTTCTTTTTCTGCCTTATCGATTAACTTTTCCAGCCTTAAAAAATAGTCTTCTCCCGAACGAACCAATTCAACATATTTCGAATTGTCAGCAGCATTTTGAAGTGCTGTTTTACTACGTTT